>MDSW01033252.1_pt1 | contig 20924 bp, 21 predicted proteins | sample 811171 | NCBI WGS metagenome assembly MDSW01 (sample SAMN05326641, study PRJNA326480) | marine metagenome | isolation source: seawater | place: Atlantic Ocean: North West | collected 2012 | reverse complement strand
TTTGATGTTGATGTTTAGTTTTACAAATTTACTTCCATTGTATTCCTGAATGTAATCTTGTATTTTGTCAGGGTTTATTGTTACTTTAAACCAAGTTTCGTTTTGTTTTTTACCTCCTCCGCAGTAAATTGTTTTAGGTTTGTTTTCCATATTAAACAAACATATTAAATAAATTTAAAATCACCTAATTTGTTTTATAAAATAAGTTGCCATTATATTTTATTTGTTAAGTAAAGAGTATATATTTGCTCAAAATTTTAAAATGTCAAAAGGTATTAGAAAACAAGATATTGTAAATTCAATTTCTTCTCAGACAGGATTAGAAAGAAAAATTGTCAAGCAAATATTAGAAGGTTTCATGGTGGAAATCAAGGAACAAATGTCTTCTGGAAACAATATATATTTAAGAGGTTTTGGTACTTTTAACATTGTTAAGAAAAAAGAAAAAATTGCAAGGAAAAATTTCAGAGAATCTGGAGGCACAAGCATAGTTGTTCCCTCTCATTTTGCTCCTGTTTTTAAGCCTTCCAAAATATTTAAAAATAAAATTAAAAATAAATTAATAGCATAATATGCCTAGTGGTAAAAAGAAAAAAAGGACTAAAATGTCTACTCATAAAAGAAAGAAAAGATTGAGAAAAAATAGACATAAGAAGAAAAAATAAATTTCTTTTTGTTTTGCTGAAAACATATAAAAGTGTCTTATACTTTATTCATTGATGAAACAAAAGACGAAAGCAATATAGCTTTATGTCATAAAAACAGATTATTAGAATACAATACAGAAGATAATGATTCTGTATTTTCTGTTGGTGATATATATGTTGGTGAGGTGAGAAAAATAGTTTCTGGTTTAAATTCTTGTTTTGTTAATTTAGGAGGACAAGGTAAAGACGGTTTTTTGCATTATCATGACTTAGGGCCAAAAGTAAATTCATTTAATAGTATAATAAATAAAAGTATTTTAGGTAAAAAGACAGATATATCTAAAATAAAAATAGAAGAAGATATAGACAAAAAAGGTTTTATTTCAGAAATACTTAAACCTAAAGATAAAATTTTAGTCCAAATTGTAAAAGAACCTATTTTAACTAAAGGGCCAAGATTGTCAGGAGAGATTTCTTTAGCTGGCAGATACTTGGTTTTGTTGCCTTTTTCTAATAGTATAACTATATCTCAAAAAATACAAAATTTTAAAGAAAAAAAGAGGTTAAAAAACATTTTGCATAAAATAAAAAAAAATAATTTTGGAATTATAGCAAGAACTATGTCTCAGTCAAAAACTTTAAAAGATTTAAAGAATGACTTAGAAGACTTAATAGATAACTGGAACTCTTTGGTTCGAAATTTAAAATCAGCATCTAAGCCGAAAAAATTATATGGAAATAGTGGTCGTTTAAATATGATATTAAGAGATACTTTAAATGATGATTTTTCTTCAATATATGTTAATAAAAAAGAAACTTTTGAGCAAGTTAAATCTTATTTTTCTAAGATTAAGTTTAAAAATCAAGATATACTAAAGCTTTATAATTCTAAAATCCCAATGTTTGATTTTTATGGTTTAAATAAACAGATTAAATCTGCTTTTGGGAAAATAGTTCCCATACAAAAAGGAGTTTATCTTGTTATAGAACATACTGAGGCAATGCATGTAATAGATGTAAATAGTGGAAATAAATTAAACTCATCTTTGGATCAAGAAGAAAACGCTATTGCAGTTAATTTAATTGCCGCGAAAGAAATAGTAAGACAACTTCGTTTACGTGACATGGGAGGTATTATTATAGTTGATTTTATAGACATGAAAAAGTTTGCTAATAAAAACAAACTTTTTAATGAGATTCGAAAAATGATGAGAGGGGATAAAGCTAAGAATCATATTTTACCTCTTACCAGATATGGACTTCTTCAAATAACTCGTGAAAGAGTTAGGCAACAAGTAGTTATTAAGAAAAATAACTTTTGTGAAGATTGTTACAAAGAGTCAAATGTTTTAATTTCTGATATAGAAAATAAGTTGTCTTTTTTTGCAAGAGATAAAAAAATCAAAAAAATAACATTAAATGTAAACCCTATACTTTATGGTTTCTTAACAAAGGGATTTTTTTCTTATAAGTTTAAATGGATGGTGAAGTATAAAATTTTCATTAAGCTTAAAAAAGAAGATATTAATTTATATGATTTTAGTTATGAGTCGTAATTATATATGCAAAGAGGTATAATGCATAATACAACAATTACACCGCATATAAAATAAGCATATACTATATTTTGATCTGTTGTAAAAAATTTATTCATGAATATAGATATTAATACAAGTCTAATGCTAACATTAAATAAGTTAAATATACTATTCACTCTACCTATGTAATTATTAGGTACTTGGTTAAATATATATGTTATTCTAAGTATTCTAGTGCCGGCATTTGTAATTCCTAGCAATATACTAGTTGTAAATAATATGATTATGTTAGGATAAAATGCCATTAACATGCATATTAACCAAGTTATAAACATAAAAATAATTATACCTAGTACTGTATTTTTATTTTTAAACATTTTTGAAACTATTAATCCTGATATTATTGCTCCCATTGAATAAAACAACTCACTTGATGCAAAAACACTTGCTTGTCCATTTACTGCTGATTTGACATATTCTGGTAAAAGAGTAAACATTTCTACTATTAAAAAAGCAAAAATTATATATGAAAAAACACCAAATATTAAAATATTTTTGTTTTGATTTAAAAACTTAAATCCGGATTTAATTCTTTCTTTTATTTTTCCTTTTTCTGTGTTATTTTTTTGTATTCTTTTATAAGAAACAAAAGATATTATAATTGCAGCAATTATATAAGTTATACCGTCTATGAGAAATATTGTATTCAAATTCCATTTGTCTATTTCAACACCTAAATTTATTTTATAGCTACCAAAAAATATATGTTTATTTTTTGTGCCCTCTAGCAAGATAGCGGCACAACCTCCAGCGATCATACTTGTAACTTGTCCTTGTATCTCTAAATAAGAATTTATTTTACCGAAGTTTTCTTTTTCAGTAATCTCTTGAGCAAAAGCGTAAAGATTAGGATAATATATATTATAATAAAATACAGTCATGCCAAAAACAATAGAAACGATTATCCAATGCATTTCATTGTTAATTGAGGTGAATGATGCAGTGATTGCTATAAAAGCTGGTATAAGTGCCGATATTATAAAAACATTTTTTCTTTTAAATCTATCAACAATTGTTCCAGCAAAAATACCCCAAGGCATACATATAAATGTTATTACAAAAAAAATAGACATAAACAAATCAGGCTGATTTAGAGTTTCTTTAAAATACCATGGTATTGATATCATAGTTAGTCCGGTAGCAAACCCTGAAACTATATTAGCTGTTATTAAAAGATTTATTGCTTTATTGTTTTGCATGTTTTGTAAAAATAAATATTAATTTTGAACTATGATTACCGAAGAACAACTTAATCAATTGAAATCTACTTTAGTCACCTTAAAGGTATATCTTTGACACAGAAAAATTAAAAAGTGAAATTTCTTCGTTAGAGATAAAATCTATAGAGCCTGGTTTTTGGGATGATGCTAAAAAAGCAGAATTTGTTTTAAAAAAAATAAAGTCTAATAAAAATTTACTAAACAAAATATCAAATACAGAAATACTTTTAGAAGAGATATTTGTTTTGCATTCTTTTTTAAAAACAGGAGAAATGTCAGAAAAAGATTTTTTGTCTGATTATAATAAACTTAAAGATTCTGTAGAAAATCTAGAATTAGAAACAATGTTTATAAATGATGAAGATAAAATGAATGCTGTTTTAGAAATAAATCCGGGAGCAGGCGGAACAGAAAGTCAAGATTGGGCAGGAATGCTTATGAGAATGTACACAATGTGGGGTCAAAAAAATAACATTAAAGTTTCTGTACTAAATATACAAGAAGCAGATATTTCTGGTATAAAAACAGTTACTTTACAATTAGAAGGGGATAATGTTTTTGGTCTTATGAAAGGTGAAAATGGAGTACACAGGTTAGTCAGAATATCTCCTTTTGATTCTAACGCAAAAAGGCACACTTCTTTTGCTTCAGTTTTCGTATATCCTTTAGCTGATGAATCCATAGATATTCAAATTAACCCTAGTGATGTGTCTTGGGAAACATTTAGGTCTGGTGGGGCTGGAGGCCAATCTGTAAACAAAATTGAAACAGCAGTTAGATTGAAGCATATTCCTTCAGGTATAGTTGTTGAAAATTCTGAAACCAGATCACAATTAGACAATAAAAATAAAGCTTTACATCTTTTAAAATCTAAATTATTTGAACTTGAATTAAGAGAAAAACAAAAGCAAAAGGCAAAAATACACGAATCAAAGAAAAAAATAGAATGGGGTTCTCAGATTAGAAATTATGTTTTTCATCCATATCAGCTTGTTAAGGATTTAAGAACAGGGTTTTCAATAAACAATATAAATTCTGTTATGGATGGAGACATAAATGATTTTATAAAATCTTTTTTGTTAAATAAAATTTAAAATGAAATATATTATTTATCATAACAAAATGTGTAGTAAAAGTAGATCTGCTTTGAATTTCATGATTGACAAAAAAATTCAAATAGAAGTAATAGAATATTTAAAAAATAAATTAACAAGAGAAGATTTAAAAATGATAATTAAAATATTAAATGTCAATCCAATAGAAATTATTCGTGTTAAAGATGTTTTTTGGAAAGAAAATTATAAAAAAAAACATGATTCAGGTTGTATTTCAAATTCAGAATTAATTGATATTTTAATTAAACATCCAAGAATAATAGAAAGACCTATAGTTATTTGTGGTAATAAAGGTGTTATTGCTCGTCCTTTAGAGAAAATTAATTTTTTGTTTTAGTATAATTCTTTAATTCTGAAAATTTTAGCAAGTATTTTCTGAATTTTTTTGTTTTTCATATTCTCAATAAAATGTCCTGTCATCCAATAAGGGACAACAGCTCCAAGAAAAAGAAGCATCCAGAAAGCCATGCAGAAAATAATTAAAAAAAGAAGAAAACCAATATACATTATATAATAATTGAATAAATTTACACAAATATAACAATTAAATTAAAATGAAATATAGAATTGAAAAAGATACAATAGGCAATGTAAAAATACCTTATAATGTTTATTGGGGTCCTCAAACACAAAGATCTATAAATAATTTTGCTATAAATAAAGAAAATAGCAGAATGCCTTTAGAGGTAATATATGCTTATGCTGTAATCAAAAAAGCTGCAGCAATTTCTAACAATAAATTAAAAAAATTATCAAATAAAAAAATGAAATTAATTGTTTCAGTTTGTGATGAAATCATGAAAGGAGAATTATATGATCATTTTCCTTTAATTATATGGCAGACAGGTTCAGGAACTCAAACTAACATGAATTTAAATGAAGTGATTGTAAATAGAGCTCATGTTTTATTAGGTAATAAACTAGGTAGTGGTGATAAATTTTTAAACCCAAACGATGATGTTAACATGTCGCAGTCTTCAAATGACACTTTCCCTACATCAATGCACATTTCTATATATAAATTAGTTGTAGAAAAACTAATACCAGAGTTAGATGGTTTGTCTTTAGAATTATCTAAAAAAGTTAAAAAATTTAAAAGTGTAATTAAAGTGGGAAGAACTCATTGTATGGACGCTGTTCCAGTTACTTTAGGACAAGAGTTTTCTGCGTATCTTGATCAAATAGAAACTAATATTAAAATATTAAAAAAATCTCTTGTTTTTGTGTCTAGTTTGTCAATAGGAGGTACAGCTGTCGGAACAGGGTTGAACACTCCTAAGGGTTATGACAAGGAAGTTGTAAATCAAATTAACAAAATTTTAAAATTTAAGTTCACAGTAGCTAAGAATAAATTTTCAGGAATATCATCTCATGATGTTTTAGTTAATTTGCATGCTAGTTTTAAAAACATTGCAGTTTCTTTAATGAAAATAGGAAATGATATTAGAATGTTGTCTTCTGGTCCAAGATCGGGTATATCTGAAATTATTTTACCTTCAAATGAACCAGGTTCTTCTATAATGCCAGGCAAAGTTAATCCCACTCAATGTGAAGCTTTAACTATGGTTTGTGCCAAAGTTATAGGTAACGATGGTGCTGTAAATATAGGTGGGATGAGTGGTCATTTTCAATTGAACGCATTTAAGCCGTTAATAGCTCATTGTTTGATTGAGTCTTGTCAACTTCTTAGTGATTCAATAAAATCTTTTAATGTTAATTGTTTAAAAGGTATTAAGCCTAATTTTAATAGAATAAATATGAATATTAATAATTCTCTTATGTTGGTTACATCTTTAAATGAAAGCTTGGGTTATGATAAAGCTTCAGAGATAGCTAAATTAGCCTACTTAAAGAACTTTTCTTTAAAAGAGGCGTGCTTAAAATTAGGATATTTAAAAGCAAAAGAATTTGACTCAATTGTAAACCCTAAAAAAATGGTTTAGTCTTTTAAAAAATCTTTTATTTTTTGTTCATTTTTTTTCTTACAAATAAGTATTTTGTTTTTGTGCTGTATTATTATATAGTTGTTGATTCCTTCAACTATTAATTCGTTTTTTTGGTCAATATTGATAATATTGTCTTTTGAGTTAAATGTTTTTATTCTTTTCGAATTGGTTTTATTTTTATTATAATCTTCTTTCATGAATTTAGACACAGAAGACCAAGAACCTAAATCAGACCAATTAAAGTCACACTTCAGCATATGTATTAACTTGCATTTTTCTAAAATTTCATAATCAAATGAAATGCTTTTCATTTTTTTATATTCTTTTTTTATTGTTTTTAAATCAAAGTCTTTTATTTTACACAAAACTTTGTGATTGTGTTGTCCGTTTTTTTTGAATTCATTTATTATTGTTTCAGTTTTTGAAACAAATATTCCAGCATTCCAATAGTATTTTTTGTCTTTAAAAAAAATTGTGGCTTTTTTTATTTTAGGCTTTTCTACAAATTCATCTATTTCATAAAATCCGTCCTTTATTTTTTTATTTGTTTTTATGTAACCGTAACCAGTTGCAGCATAAGTAGGTTTAATGCCTATGGTTAATATTCCTTTATTGTTTTCAATGAAATTAAAACACTTTTTTATATCTCTGTTAAAATCATCTTCATTGCCTATGTGATGGTCTGCTGGACTAAAAAGCACATTGCTATTTTTGTTTATTTTATTTATAATAAATGTAGAAAGTAAGATGCAAGGAGATGTGTTTTTTTTCTCAGGCTCTAGTATTATATTTTCTTCATTTATTTCATTTATGTTTTCTAAAACAAGTTTTTTATACTTTTCATGTGTTGCTACATAGATGTTATTTTTTTTACATATTTTTTTAAATCTATCATATGTTTGTTTTATTAAAGTAGAACCACAATTATTTAAATCCAAAAATTGTTTTGGTTTTTTTTGAGAACTTTTTGGCCAAAATCTTTCGCCAAAACCACCTGCCATAATTACAACAAAATTGTTTTTCATTTTATTTCAATAAGTGGATGAATATAATATTTTTTTTGATTTTTTATATTTTGACATAGATATCTTTTAGTTAGTTTTTTAATTTTAATAAATTGATCTCCTTTGAATTCAAAAACCTCACCATCTTTTATGTCATTTAACGTTTTATTTTGTTTTTTATTTTTGTATAGCTCTTTTAGTAAATCATAATCATAAATATGTGATGATTTTATATTTTTCATGCTTTTATTTAAAGCTCTTTCTATATTTTTAGTAAACATTTTGTTTTTTATGCCTAAATTGATTAATGTCATATATTCATGTTTCCATTTTTTGCCGTGAGGTTTTGCATTTAATCCGTACTTATATATAGTTATTGCGTGAGCTAATTCATGTAATAATGTTATTGCGAATTGATTTTTGTCTAGCCCTTCATTTACAGATATGTAAAAAACATTTTCATTGATTTTGTATTTGCAATCTCCAAACTTACTTATCCTGGGTTTTTTTATTTTTAGTTTGATTTTTATTCCAATTAAACTTTTAATTATTTCATTAGGGAGGATACTTGCTAATTCCATGTTGTATTATGCAAATTAAAAAAATATATTCTCATATTGTACATTATTGTTTTTAATTTCTTCATATTAATTGTGTGAAATAATTGATTTTTTAATCAAAATTATTGTGACTATTTATTAATAATATTAGTATTTTTTTTTAGATTAATTCTAAATAAGTATTTTTACAAAATGCAAAAATTCAGCTATTTATTATAAAAAAACAGTTGTAAAACATATATAAATATGGAATTTAATCTTTGTTCATTTATTTTAGACAATTTTGAAGCAGCAGGTGCAATAGGAGGTTATGTTTCAATATCAATAATTGGTTTTGCCTTAATTAGTTTTATAACTAAGAAAAAGAATAATAATTTAGTTAGCAAAATTGGACCTAAGTGGACACACCCTATTATTGGCTCTTTGTTGGGAGCTATTCCTGGTTGTGGAGCAACAATTGTAGTAGCTTCATTATATAAAAATCAAAAAATATCTTTTGGCGGTTTATTTGCTACTTTTATTAGCACTTTAGGTGAAGGTTCATTTGTTTTACTAGGTGCTTCTAATGAATCTGATGTTGCAGGTAATTTACAAGCATATGCAACAATCACTATTTTTGGTTTATTTGCAGGATTTATTTTTGGCTATTTATTTGATATTTTAGGATTTAGAGCCAACTTTAAAAATAATAAGGTAAATCATAAAGAGGATCAAAAAACACAAATAAAACAAAGTTCTTTAGCAGGTTTGTTTGTTGATAAAATAGGATTTTATACTATCATAGTAATGGCTATATTTTTAGCTCCTGGTTCTATTATGGCTTTATGGGGTGGAGGTATTGATTTTATCTCAGGGTTGACTTATTGGATTTCGATATTATTTACTATTACTTGTATGATTTTTTATTTTTCAAGTAGATTTATTTTTAAAAGTCATAACTGCTATAGCGACTACAATAATATTAAATCTACAATATCACATTCAATCTTAGATGTCGCAATGGTAGTTACATACGTTTTTATAGGTTTGTTTTTTGCTAATTATATAATTGATGTACTTGTGGGGGCAGAGACATTTTATAAATGGATGAGATCATCAGAGTATGTCGTTGTGTTGCTCGCAGCTTTAATAGGATTAACACCAGGCTGTGGAGGTATGATTACAGTTGCAGTGGCCTATATTACAATTCCTAATTTCCCAATGGCAGCGTTAATTGCAGCAGCTATAGCAACTAGTGGAGATGGAATTTTCCCTTTATTAGCAGAAAACAGAAAAGATGGATTGATTATTTCTGGATTAGGATTTTTGACAGCTTTATTTGTAGCTTACATAGCTTTGTTTATAGGATTTTAAGTCACTAAATTATATATTGGGCAGAAGATTTTTTTTTAAAATCAGGGCATTCATTACATTTTTCTTTAAATAAATTACAGCTACTTAATGTTAAGATAATTATAAAAAATAATAATAGACTTTTTGTAAATTTCATATTTGAATTTAATTATTCTTAAATTTAAGATTAAGTTTTTTAAATATGTATAATTTTTTTGTAAATGTGGGTCTTTATTTTTCTTTATTAAAAGGGGTATTTGTAAAATTTAAAAAGAGAAAAATATATTTTAATAGAATATTGCATGAGGTAGAAGTATTAGGTTTAAGTTCTTTATTTATAGTTTTTATAGTTTCTGTTTTTATGGGGGCTGTTGTCACCATACAAACAGGAATTCAATTTGATGTTCCTTTTTTGTCTAGAGAATACATAGGTTATGTTGCAAGAGAAAGTATTGTTTTAGAATTTGCTCCCACCTTTACTTCTTTGATTTTAGCTGGGAAAATAGGTTCCAGCATTGCTTCAGAAATAGGGACAATGAGAGTTACTGAGCAGATAGATGCTTTAGAGGTAATGGGGATTAATGCTAAATCATATATTATCTTGCCTAAGATTATAGCTTGTTTGTTTTTCTTTCCTGTTTTAGTTGTTTTAAGTATGTTGGTAGGTATATTAGGAGGATTGGTTGCAGGTTCTTTGACTGATTTGTTGTCATTGCAAGAGTTTATTCAGGGTTTACAAATGTGGCCTTATCCTTTCCATGTTTCTTATGCATTAATTAAAACTATATTTTTTGCTTTTATTATATCAACTGTTTCTTCTTTTTTTGGATTTTACGCTAAAGGAGGAGCTCTTGGAGTTGGTAAATCTAGCACAAAAGCTGTAGTGGTGAGTTGTGTTGTTATCTTAATATTTAATTTTCTTTTAACTCAAATTATGTTAGGATGATAGAACTAAAGAGTATTTATAAAAGTTTTTCAAGTAATTTTGCCCTACAAGATATTTCTTGTTTTTTCTTACCAGGCAAAGTAAATATGATTATAGGTGAAAGCGGTTCAGGTAAAACAACTTTATTAAAATTAATGATAGGCTTACATTCGTTGGATAAAGGAGAAATTTTTTTCGAAAAACAAAATTATTCTGATTTAAATAAAGATGGTACAAATAATTTGAGAAAAAGTATAGGGATGCTTTTTCAACAAGGAGCTTTATTTGACTTTATGAATGTTTTAGATAACGTAAAATTCCCTTTACAAATGTTATCAGATAAATCAGATAAAGAAATTAATTTACGTGCTAATTTTTGTTTAGAAAGAGTTAATCTAATGAATGCTCAACAAATGATGCCTTCAGAGTTAAGCGGAGGGATGATAAAAAGAGTTGCTATAGCAAGAGCTATTTCAATGAATCCTAAATATTTATTTTGTGATGAGCCTAATTCAGGTCTAGATCCTAATACATCAATAATAATAGATGAATTAATAAAAGAAATTACAGAAGAGTATAATATTACTACAGTAATTAACACTCACGATATGAGGTCAGTTGTTAAAATAGCTTCTAATATTGTTTATTTGTCAAATGGTTTGTTGGAGTGGAGTGGAGACAAGAAAGACATTAAATCTTCAAAGAATATAAGTTTGAATAAATTTTTCAATAATTCTAAAATAAAAATTTAAATTAAATCGTTACAAGAGCAAATTAGATTTTTATCTCCTAAAGCATCATTTATCCTACTAGAATAAGGCCATTTTTTATTTTCTTTTAGAATTTTCATTGGATAGGCCGCTTTTTCTCTAGAGTAGGGCATATTCCATGAATCTGCTGTTAGCATTTTTAAATTATGTGGAGAATTTTTTAGAACATTATTTGTTTTGTCATATTTGCCGTCTATTATTTCTTGTATTTCATATTTAATATTTTTCATAGCATCACAAAATCTATTCAATTCATTTAAATTTTCACTTTCTGTAGGCTCTATCATTATTGTTCCGCTGACTGGGAAAGATACGGTTGGTGCATGAAAGCTATAGTCTAATAATCTTTTAGCTATATCAACTACTTCTATTCCATATTGTTTATATTCCCTGAAATCAATTATGAATTCGTGAGCAACTGTTTTGCTTTTACCCTGAAACAATATCTTGAAATCTTTTTCTAATACTTTTTTCATGTAATTAGCACTTAAAATAGCGTATTTTGTTGATTTTACTAGCCCCTCTTCTCCAAGTAATTTTATATAAGCATATGATATTAATAGTATCAAAGCACTACCCCAAGGGGCTTGAGAAACAGAACCTGTCCCTTTCCCTCCTCCGACTTTTATTATAGAATGATTTGGTAAATAATCTGTCAAATGTTTTTCAACGCATATAGGTCCCATCCCAGGACCACCGCCTCCGTGAGGTATTGCAAATGTTTTATGTAGATTTAAATGACATACATCTGCTCCAATTTTTTTTGGACTTGTTATTCCAACTTGAGCATTCATGTTTGCTCCGTCCATATATACTTGTCCTCCATTTTCATGTATTAACTTTGTTATTTTCTGTATTTTATGCTCAAACACACCGTGTGTTGAAGGATATGTTATCATTAAAGCGCCTAAATTATTTTTATATTTTTTAACTTTTTCTTTTATGTCATTATAGTCTATGTCTCCATATTCATTGCATTTTACTATTTTAACATCAAATCCAGCCATTACTGCACTAGCAGGATTTGTGCCGTGAGCTGATGACGGTATTAAACAAATATTTCTTTCTTTACCGTTATTGTTGTCAAGGTATTTTCTTATAACAATTAATCCAGTATATTCTCCTTGTGCTCCTGAATTAGGTTGTAGTGATATAGAATCTAAACCTGTTATTTCACAAAGATGTTTTGATATATCTGTTATTATTTTTTCATAACCAAGACATTGATTTTTAGGAGCATAAGGATGTATATTAGCAAATCCTTCCCAAGATATGGGCTCTAGTTCACTTGCTGCATTTAATTTCATAGTACAAGAACCCAGAGGTATCATAGATTCTGTTAGAGATATATCTTTAACCTCTAAACTTTTTATGTATCTCATCATTTGGGTTTCTGATTGGTTTTGTTTGAATACTTTATTTTGCAAAAAAGAACTTTTTCTTGTAATGTTAGGTTTGATTTTTCTATAAATAGATTCAATTTTTTGTTTGTCTATTTTTTTACCTTCATCTAATATTTGTATTATTTTAATTATGTCGTCTAATCTGTCTGTTTCATTGATTGTAATTGAAAATTCATCTTTTTTTATGTAATTAAAATTAATTTTTTTGTTTTTAGCTTTCTTTTTTAATTCTCTTAAATTTTCACATTTTAAATATAATGTATCAAAAAAACTTTTATTTAAAATTTTATATTTTTCATCAATATTTTGTTTTAATAATTTAGTTAGAATGTTTATTTTGGAAGCTATTGATTTTATACCTTTTTCTCCATGATATACAGCATACATTCCCGCCATAACAGCAAGCAAAACCTGTGACGTGCATATATTTGATGTTGCTTTTTCTCTTCTTATGTGTTGTTCTCTAGTTTGTAAAGCCATTCTGTATGCTTTGTCTTCTAGTTTGTCTTTAGTTATCCCTATTATTCTACCAGGTATATTTCTTTTATATTCTGATTTTGTTGCAAAAAAAGCAGCATGAGGCCCACCATATCCCATTGGAACACCAAATCTTTGTGTGCTGCCAACAACAACATCAATTTCAAATTCACCAGGAGGTTTTATTATGGCAAGACTCATTATGTCTGCAGCAACTACAACTTTAGTATTTTGATTTTTTCTCAAAGTTTTTTCTATGTCTAATATTTCTCCATTTTTTGTTATTTGTTGTATTATCATTCCAAAAAACTTATCTTGAAATTTAAATTTACTCTCGTCTCCTATTGTCAATTTTATATTTAGATATTTTGCTCTTGTTTTTAAAACATTTATTGTTTGAGGAAAACATTTTTCACTAATAAAAAAATGATTGCATTTGTTTTTTATTTGATCTTTTTTTCTTGTGTTATATAGCATAATCATTGCCTCTGCAGCAGCGGTAGCTTCATCTAGTAAAGAAGCGTTGGCTATTTCCATTTTTGTTAAATCACAGACCATTGTTTGAAAATTAATTAATGCTTCTAGTCTTCCTTGTGAAATTTCAGCTTGATAAGGAGTGTAAGCTGTATACCAACTTGGATTTTCTAAAATATTTCTTTTTATTACAGAAGGAGTAATTGTCTCATAATAACCTTGTCCTATATGAGATTTAAAAACTTTATTTAGTTTTTCTATTTTTTTCACTTCATTTAAAAAAGTGTACTCGCTTTCAGTTCGTGAGATTTGTAATTTTTCTGTATTTAATATATTCTTTGGAAGAGTTTTTTTAATCAAATCATCTACAGATTTACATTTTATTTTGTCTAACATTTTATCAATGTCATCTTTACTTAAACCAATATGTCTGTCTTTAAATTGTTTCATTTTCATATTTAAAAATTAAAAATAAATCTTAGACAAAAAAACAAAATTTTAATAATTATTTATTATAAAATATTATAATTATTTTTAATAAAATGATTTTCAAAAAAAACATACAATTTGCGAAAAAATTAGACACTGAAGACTCCTTGTCAAAGTTTCAAGGATATTTCGAAATACCTAAATTAAAAGGTTTTAAAACACTTTATTTTTGCGGTAATTCTTTGGGTTTAAAACCTAAAAAAACAGATTTATATTTAACAAAAGAATTACATGAATGGTCTGAAAAAGCAGTAGAGGCTCATTTTAATGGATCAATACCATGGTATTATTATCATCATTATTTAAAACAACAAACTGCTAATATAGTTGGTGCAGAAAAAAATGAAGTTGTTTGCATGAATACATTGACTACTAATTTGCATTTACTTCTTGTTTCTTTTTATAGACCTCAGGGAGCAAGAAAAAAAATATTAATTGAAAAAAACCCTTTTTCTTCAGATTTATATATGTTAAAAAGTCAAATATTAATGAGGGGTTTAGAACCTGAAAAAGTTATTGTAGAGATAGAGCCTAGGAAAAATGAACATATTATAAGAACAGAAGATATAGAGAGAAAAATAGAAGATTTAAGTAAGGAGCTATCCTTAGTTTTTTTTGGAGGGGTAAACTATTTTACTGGACAATTTTTTGACATCAAAAAAATAGTTTCTGCAGCTCATAAAAATTGTGCTTTTGCTGGTTTTGATTTAGCGCATGCTGCGGGTAATGTACCTTTAGAGTTGTCAAGCTGGGATGTGGATTTTGCTTCTTGGTGTTCTTATAAATATTTGAATTCAGGGCCAGGAGGGATTTCAGGTATTTATGTAAATAAAAAACACCATAACTCTAAATTAAAAAGACTTGAAGGATGGTGGGGTGTTAAGGAAGAAGAAAGATTTAAAATGAATAAAAATTTCTTAGGTTCAGGAAATGTAGATGCTTGGCAATTAAGTAATCCTTCAATATTGTCAATGGCTGCTCATAAAGCTTCTTTAGATATATTCATGGAGGCAGGTATGGATAAATTAGTTAAAAAAAGCAAACTGTTAACTTCTTATTTGGAGTTTTTGATAAATGACTTGGTTGAGAATAGGCTTGGTTATGAAATAATAACTCCAAAAGAACCAGAATATAGAGGTTGTCAGATTTCTTTTATGATATCAGAAGGGGCAAAAGATTTTCACGATTTTTTATTTGAAAATAATATTGTTGTTGATTTTAGAGAGCCAAATGTCATTAGAATATCACCAGTTCCTTTGTACAATTCATTTTTAGATGTTTTTTTACTATATAGTAAAATGAAAGAATATTTTAATAATATTAATAAATGAAAGTTTCAATAGTTGGGGCAGGTTTGGTAGGATCGTTATGTTCTTTATATATGACTAAAAGAGGCTATGAGGTAAATGTTTTTGAGAGAAGAAATGATTTGCGTTCTGAGTTAATAACGGCAGGGAAATCAATTAATCTTGCTCTTTCTAAAAGAGGATGGACCTCTCTTAAAAAAGCAGGAATAGATTCTGAAGTTATGAAAATAGCAATTCCTGTATATAAGCGTATAATGCATGATAAAAAAGGCAATTTAACAGATCAGCCATATGGTAATGAAGGAGAGTGTATTTATTCAGTTTCTAGAGCTCAAATGAATGTTTTAATGATGAATTTGGCTGAAAAAAATGGTGCTAATTTATATTTTAACGAAAAATGTATTGATGTTGATTTTGAAAAATCAATAGTTAGTTTTGAAAACACTCTTTCAAAAAAAACTAAAATTGCAAATTCTGATTTTGTGATAGGAGCTGATGGGGCATTTTCGATAGTTAGAAAGCAAATGGTTTTTAAAAAAAATCATGAATATAATTATACTGAGATACAGCATGATTACAAGGAGCTTCTGATTCCGGCAGGAGATAATGGAAGATATTTATTAGATAAGAATGCCTTACATATTTGGCCAAGAGGAGACTTTATGCTTATGGCTCTTGCAAATTTAGATGGCAGTTTTACTTGCACTTTGTTTGCTCCAAAAAAAGGAAGAAATTCTTTCGATGGATTAAATAATAAAAAAAAAGTTGAAGACTATTTTAAAAGTATTTTTCCTGATTTCACCAAATTAGTTCCTGATTTATTTCAACAATGGCAAAATAATCCTACTTCTACATTGGGTATTGTAAGAACATATCCATGGCACATTAACAATACTTCTTTGATAATAGGTGATGCGGCACATGCTACAGTTCCTTTTTATGGTCAAGGGATGAATTGCGGGTTTGAAGATTGTAGGATATTGGATCAATTATTAGATGAATATAAAGGAGATTTAAAAAATTGTTTTAAACAATATTCTAAAACAAGAAAGCCAAGTGGTGATGGTGTACAAGACTTGTCTATGCATAATTTCATTGTCATGAGAGATAAAACTGCAGATCCGATGTTTTTGTTACAGAAAAAAATAGAAAAGAAATTTTCAAATTTATATCCAGAAAAATGGAAGCCTCTTTATTCTATGGTTAGTTTTACTAATATTGCTTATTCTGATGCTTGGGATTTAGGAATGAAACAAGAAAGAATTATGCGTAAAATTATGCAAATCCCAAATATTGAAGAAATTTGGGACACAGATTATGTTTCTAATTTGATTTTAAAAATGATTAGTGATTAATCAAGAAAGGGTTATTGTTTTTTTCATGATTAATTTGAGTCTCTGGTCCATGTCCTGGTAAAATAATATATTCTTCTGGATATTTAAATATTTTTTCTTTAATAGATTTTATTAGAGTATTGAAGTCTCCTCCAGGAAGATCAGTTCTGCCGATAGACTCTCTAAATAAAACATCTCCTGATATTATTATTTTTTGTTTTTCTGAAACTAATGATATATGGCCAGATGAATGACCTGGTGTGAATATTATATTTAATTCATTTTCTCCAAATAAAACTTTTTCATCTTCTTTTATGAATTTTATTTCATCTTTATAGGGTGTGTAATCTATATCATATATTTCAGAGTATTTTTTTGCCATTTCTAAATTATCCATTTCTTTATTATTAATATGAAGTTTTAAATTAAATTCTTTATTTATAAAATCATTTCCAAAAACATGATCTATGTGGCAATGAGTATTTATTAATTTTACAGGTGTTAATTTTTCTTGTCTTATAAAATCAACAATCATGTTTTTTTCTGACCTGCTATTACATCCAGGGTCAATAATAGCACATTCTTTTGTTTTGTCATAAATTATATATGTATTTTCTTGAAACTCGTTAAAGGTAAATTTTTTGATTTTCATTTAAAAAATTAATTTTACAATTATAATGAATATTTTAAATAAAATTAAACAATTATCTGAAGCTCATTTTAATGATGTTTTGGAACTAAGAAAATATCTTCATCAAAATCCGGAATTATCTTTTTGTGAAGAAAACACACAAAAGGTTATTTGTGACAAACTTAAAGAAGAAGGAATAGATTTCTTTAAAAGTCAATCAGGTTATGGTGTTGTAGCATTAGTAAAAGGCAAAAATCCAAATAAGTGTTGTATTGGTTTAAGAGCAGATATGGATGCTTTACCTATTGATGAAGAAAACAACATCTCTTTTAAGTCTAGAGTGAAAGGCGTGATGCATGCCTGTGGGCATGATGTACATATGTCATGTCTTATAGGAGCCGCACAAATATTAAACAATTTAAAGAATGATTTCGAAGGTAGTGTAAAATTAATATTTCAGCCAGCTGAGGAAATGATTCCGGGAGGAGCGAAAACAATGATTAAAGAAGGTGTTTTAGAAAACCCTAAGGTTGATTTCATGTTAGCTCAGCATGTTTCTCCTGAAATTAAAACAGGCAAAGTTGGAATGAAAGAAGACATGTTTATGGCATCTACTGATGAAATTTATATAGATTTAATTGGTAAAGGTGGTCACGCTGCTTTACCAGAAAAAAATATTAACCCTATTATTTCAGCAGCAAAATTAATTTTAGAATTAAATGATTTTTTTAAAAATCAAAAACATGATAATGTTTTTTCTATAGGTTATTTCAATGCTCAAGGCTCTACAAACATAGTCCCAGATATAGTTAAACTGAAAGGTACTTTTAGAGCAATGAATGAAGAATTTAGAGATAATTCTCATAAAACAATAAGAAGTATTATAAAAAAAATAACTCTAAAAGAGAAGAGTGATTATAAATTAGAAATAAAAAAAGGCTATCCTTATTTAAAAAACGACATTTCTTTAACAGGGGATGTGTTTAGTTTTAGTCAAGATTATTTGGGTAAAGAAAATGTTTTAAAAATAAAAAAAAGAATGACAGCTGAAGACTTTGCTTATTTTTCTCTTTTAGTGCCTAGTTGTTTTTATCGTTTAGGTGTAGGCGATGGTGTTTTTGTCAGGAACCTACATACTTCTACTTTTAACATAGATGATAATTCATTAAAAACAGGAATGGGTTTGCTTTGCTGGAATGCTATTTCTATTTTAAATAAATTTTAATTATATGAGTAAAGAAAAAAAAATGACTTTTTTAGAACACTTAGAAGCTTTTAGGTGGCATCTTATAAGAGTCGTTTTATATGTGTCTTTTTTTTCTGTTTTTTGTTTTATAGAACCACTAAAGTCTTTTATTTTCGATCAAATTTTATTTGCTCCAGTAAGTCCTGATTTTTTTACTTATGATTTTCTGTGTTCTTTTTCTAAAAATTTTGGTTTCAAAAACTCTTTATGTCTTTCAGATTCAACTTTTTCACTTTTAAATTACAATATGTCAGGTCAGTTTACAGTTCATTTGTATATAACAATTATTTTTGGTTTTATTCTATCTTTCCCTTTTATTGTTTTTGAGATTTGGAGATTTATAAAACCAGCTTTATATAAAAAGGAAATAAAACATTCAAAAATGTTTATATTTTTTGCTTCTTTTTTCTTTTTTTTAGGTTTAGTCTTTGCTTACTATATCATAGCTCCTTTGTCTTTACAGTTTTTGGGTTCTTATCAGGTGAGTAACTCTGTTCCTAATTCTATTAATTTGAATTCTTATATAAAAACATTATGTTCGATTTGTGTTTGTGTGGGTGTTATTTTTGAATTACCTATTATAATATATTTTACAAATAAAGTGGGATTAATGTCAATTGATAATTTCAAGAAATATAGAAAACATATAATAGTAATTATATTGATTTTATCAGCAATAATAACACCACCTGACTTAATAAGTCAAATTTTAGTTACTTTGCCAGTATTAGTGCTTTATGAAACCACTCTTATTGTTGTGGAAAAAATTAATAAATAACATGGGATTAAGTACAAAAAAAATTACTAAAAAATATGGGAAAAGATTAGTTGTAGATAATTTGTCTATTAATCTTAATAAAGGAGAAGTTGTGGGTTTGTTAGGACCTAATGGAGCTGGTAAAACTACTACTTTTTACATGTTAATTGGACTAGTTAAGCCAGATTCTGGAGAAATTTTTCTTTCAAATAATAATATTAATAAACTTCCAATTTATAAGAGAGCTAGAAAAGGTTTAGTTTATTTGCCACAAGAACCTTCTGTGTTTCGAAAATTAACAGTTAAGGAAAATATAAAATTAGTTTTACAGATTGTTTACAATAACAAAAAAAAAATAAATCAAAAATTAGATGAATTAGTCACAGAATTTGGTTTAGATAATGTTGTTCAGGTTAGAGGTGATCTTCTATCTGGTGGAGAAAGAAGAAGGACAGAGATAGCAAGGACAGTTGCGACTAATCCTGAGTTTATTTTATTAGACGAACCTTTTGCAGGGATAGACCCAATAGCTGTTGAAGACATACAGGTAGTAATTAAAAAACTAAAATCTAAAAATATAGGTGTTTTAATTACAGATCATAATGTTCACGAAACACTAAATGTTACAGATAGATCTTATTTATTATATGATGGAAAGATATTAAAATCTGGAACATCAAAAGATCTTTCTAATGATGATGTTGCAAAAAGACTATATTTAGGTAAAAATTTTGAATTAAGAACTTAGTTCTTTTACATCAATTTTGTATTCTTCCATTATAGGATTTGCTAATAGTTTTTCACATGCCTTTTTAGTTATAGATTTAGCTTCATCTAAGTTTTCTGCTGTAACTTTTAAAGTAATGTGTTTACCAATTCTAACATTTGTTACTTCTGGAAGATTAATATTTTTCATGCTTTGAGATACAGCTTTGCCTTGAGGGTCCAATAAAGACTTTAAAGGCATAATGTTAATTTTTGCTTGATATTCCATATTTGTTTTTAATAATTGACATTGCAATATATAAAAATACTGCGATTGATAATCCTTGAATTTTATAAAAAATTATAATAATTAATGAAATAATTAAAAAGACTTTTGATAAATTATTTTTCTCTATTTTGAACATCTCTATTTTAGATATCATTAAATATGAGATAATAATTATTGAAGCCAAAGTATAGTATTTTGTTATATTTATATCTTTTACATCAATTAAAGAAATAGAACAAATAAAAATAGCAGCTGCCGGTGTAGGTAGTCCTACAAAATATTTTTTTCTTTCTGAATTAAATCTAGCAAGTCTGACAGCAGCTGCGATGGTTATTGTAAAACTAATAAAGCACACAGCATAATTAGTATTTATGTTTAACAAAAAATAATAAATTATTATTGTAGGGGCAACTCCAAATGATATTATGTCTGCTAAACTATCTAATTGTGCTCCTATTTTAGATTGAGCATTTAACTTTCTTGCTAAGAATCCATCAATAAAATCTAAAAAACATGATATAAGAACGAATATACAACTCACAAAATGTATATGTACTGCTGAAATAATGGCACATAATCCACATATCATATTAATTATTGTTACAATATTTGGGATTATTTTTTTGTTCATAACTAATAAAAAAATAAATTTACTTTATTATTATATGAAATTAAAACATTCTTTTTTTTATTCA
>MDSW01071858.1_pt1 | contig 20925 bp, 14 predicted proteins | sample 811171 | NCBI WGS metagenome assembly MDSW01 (sample SAMN05326641, study PRJNA326480) | marine metagenome | isolation source: seawater | place: Atlantic Ocean: North West | collected 2012 | reverse complement strand
GTAGAATTCTTTACAATTTAAAAAAGAAAAAATTTGGAATGCCTTGGGTTGGAACTTTTCATTCCATTTGTGTTAAAATTTTAAGAAAACATGCTCAAGCAGCAAATTTAAATTATAATTTTACAATTGTTGATCAAGATGACCAAAAGAAATTAATAAAAAATATCTGTAAATCAGAAAATATTGATACTAAGAAAATATCTCCAAATTATATTCTCAATATTATTGAAAAATGGAAAAATAAAGGTTGGTATCCTGAAGATGTAGTTTTAAAAAAGAGTGATAGGTTAGAGATATCTTTTCTTAAAATTTATAAAATCTATCAATCAAAGCTTTTAGATCTAAACGCATGTGACTTCAATGACTTGATACTACATTGTATTAAAATTTTTGAAAATAACCCAGATATTACAACTATGTATTCAAAAAATTTTAAATATATTCTTGTAGATGAATATCAAGACACAAATTTAATTCAAAGCAAATGGTTAAATTTATTATCTAAAGAAAATAAAAATATTTGTTGTGTCGGTGATGATGATCAATCTATTTATAGCTGGAGAGGTGCAGAGATAAAAAATTTTTTAGAATTTGACAAAACATATGAAAATACGAAAATAATTAGACTAGAGAAAAATTATAGATCAACTCAAAATATTTTGTCAGCAGCATCAAGCCTAATTTCTAATAACGAAAATAGAGTTGGAAAAACTTTGTATACCGATGGTGAGGAAGGAGAAAACGTTTATTTAGATAGTTACAGAAGTGGTAAAGATGAAGCTATTGGTGTTGGGGAAAAAATAGAAAAACTTAAATCGAAATATAAATTGAATAATATATCTATTTTGGTTCGTGCAATTTTTCAAACAAGAGAATTTGAAGAAAGATTTCTGAAAATTGGAATACCATATCGTATTATTGGTGGAACCAAATTCTATGAAAGAGCTGAAATTAAGGATTGTATTGCCTATTTAAGAATTGTAAATCAATCTAGAGACGATTTATCATTTGAAAGAATAATAAATGTTCCAAAAAGATCAATTGGAGAAACCACTGTTAAAACGATTTATGATTATGCTAAACAAAATTTATATTCACTTGAAGACAGTGCAAAAAAAATGATTGAACTCAATTTGTTCAAACCAAAGCCTAAGATAGGTTTAAATTCAATACTCGGTTTATTAGAAAAATGGAGATTTGATTTACGAAAAAAAACTAATCACGTTAAATTATTGCAATTAATTTTGGATGAGTCAGGTTACAGCCAAATGTTAAAAGATAAAAAAGACCTTGAAAATGAAAACAGACTTGAAAATATTAAAGAACTTTTAAACGCAATGAAAGAATTTGACAATCTTGAAAGCTTCTTGGAACATGTTGCACTTGCAACATCAATAGATCAAGATTGGGAAGGCCAAAAAATTAATTTAATGACTATGCACTCCTCTAAAGGATTAGAGTTCGACGTGGTCTTTTTACCAGGATGGGAAGAGGGATTATTTCCTCACCAAAAATCAATGGAGGAAAAAGGTCAAAATGGATTGGAAGAGGAAAGAAGATTGGCTTATGTCGGAATAACTCGAGCCAAAAAAATAGCTCATATTTCATTTTCTATGAATAGATTTTATCAAGGCGACTGGATTGATAGTATATCTTCGAGATTTATAGATGAGTTACCAGAGCAAAATATTGAAAAAAATAATAATTTTTTACAAGATGAAAATGATGATTTTGAATTTAATCAAGATATAGATTATGAGAGTGAAATTAAAAGCCCAGGTTGGCTAAGATACCAAAAAAGAATTAAATCATGAAGCCAATTGATAAAATAAAGAAATTAATAATTTTTAATCAGCTAGATGCATATATTGTACCTAAAAATGACGAATTTTTTAACGAATATGCATATCCAAATAGACTTAAAACTATATCTAATTTTTCTGGATCTGCTGGATTTGCAATTATAACTAGGTCAATTAATTATCTTTTTGTTGATGGGAGATATTTGATTCAAGGAAAAAATGAAAGTGGAAAAAATTTCAAAATTATTGAAATTCCTAATTTGTATCCAAAAGATATCTTAAGTAATAATAAGTGCAAAAAAATTGGTTATGACCCAAAACTTTTAACTAGTTCAATGATAGAAAGATTCTTTGGTAATAACTATAAATTAATTCCAATTAAAGAGAATTTGGTAGATAAAATTTATAAAGAAAAAGAAAATAAAGAAAATTTGTTTTATAAAATTCATGACAAAATTATTGGCGAAAATGTTAACTCCAAAATTAACAAGCTTCATAAAGAGCTAAAAAAAGACAAAATAGATAATATATTTGTTTCGGCACCTGAAAATATTGCATGGTTATTGAATATTAGAGGAAGTGATAATCCAAATAGCCCAATACCAAATGCAAGATTGATAATGGATAAAAAAAAAAATATTTATTTTTTCAGTAATTTGAAAAAAATTAAAAATATCAAAAAGAGAATTAATTATAAAAAAATACAATTTTATAGCTTTGAAAGTTTCTATAATGTTTTATCAAAACTGGATTCAAAAAATTTTCTAATTGATGGATTAAGTTGTTCGATTTTTTATGAAAGTTTAATAGAGTCAAAATTTAAAATTGTTAATTATAGTGACCCTATTTATAATTTTAAATCAATTAAAAATAAAGCTGAGATAAAGAATATGAAATCTGTTCATATTAAAGATGGTGTAGCTCTTACAAAATTTCTATATTGGATTAAACAGGAAAAAAACTTTGGATTTGATGAATTATTTTTAATTAAAAAATTAGAAAAATTTAGAAAAAAAAATAAAGATTATATTTATCCAAGTTTTAATACTATTGCAGGATCGGGTCCTAACAGTGCAGTAATACACTACAGATCCTCAAAAAAAACAAATAGAAAAGTAAAAAAAAATGATATTTTTTTATGTGATTCTGGTGGTCAATACAAGTATGGAACTACCGATGTAACAAGAACTGTTTGCTTTACAAAACCTTCTAAAAGAATTAAGAAAATTTTTACACTTGTTTTAAAAGGACATATTGCTGTTGTTACAAATAATTTAACTAAAATTAGTAAAGGTAATTTGATAGATAAAAAAGCTAGGGCCCCTTTAAATAAATTTAATTTAGATTATGGACATGGCACAGGACACGGAGTTGGCTTTTTTTCAAATGTTCATGAAGGACCTCAATCAATTTCAAAATTTAATACGCTTAAATTACGAGAGGGTATGATTGTAAGTAACGAACCGGGTTATTATGAAGAGGGAAAATTTGGAATAAGAATTGAAAATTTAGTGTATGTCGAAAAAGTGAAAAATAAATTAATTTTTAGGAATTTAACTTATGCACCTATAGATAAAGATTTAATAGATTTAAGTCTCTTAAATTCTCATGAAAAAGATTATTTGCTTAAATATAATTTAGAAACTTACAAAAATATTTCAAAATTTTTAAAAAAAGACGAGAGAAAATGGTTATTGAATTCAATTTATTAATTTATTAAATTCAATTTGATTTATAATTTTAATTTTTATTTCCTTAGCTTGATTTACTTTTTTTAAAGTTGGCTTTTCTCCAACTATTAAATAATTTAATTTTTTGCTAACTGAGCTCAAAATTTTACCTGAATTTTTTTCTATTATTGATTTAGCTTCAGCTCTACTCATATTTTGAAGTTTTCCAGTTATTAAAAAAGTGAAATTTCTTAATTTTCCTGTCTTATTAATCACTTCATTTTCTATATTTAAATTTTTTGCAAGTTCCTTCAAGACTTTCAGGTTTTCATTTAGTGAAAAGTATTTTCTTATTGATAAAATCTGTATATCTCCAATTCCATCTATGTTTAAAAATGAATTAAAATCATAATCTTTGTCTATTTTAATAAATTTTTCTTTGGTCTGTAAATGACTTGCAATTAATTTTGCATTTTCTTGCCCAATATGTCTTATACCCAATGAAAATATAAATTTGTTTAAACTTATGTTTTTTGATTTTTCAATTGAAAATTTTAGATTTGCGACTGATTGAGTGCCCCAGCCCTCCATACTTTCAATCTCTTTATAGTTTAATTTGAAAATATCTTGAGGGAAGCGTATTAATTTTTTTTCCCAGAATTTTTCAACAACCTTTTTTCCAAGTCCTTCAATATTTAAAGCTTCTTTGGAAACAAAATGTTTAATCTTTTCTATCGCAATTTTTTCACATGTAAATCCTTCAGATGAGCATCTTCTTACCGCATCAAATTTTTTTGTTTGATCGTTAAATTCTTTTTCTACATTTGACCCACAAGATGGACATTTATCTGGAAAATTATATTTAATTGACTTTGAATTTCTTTTCTTAAAATCTACAGATATAACATGGGGTATAACATCTCCCGCTCTTTCAACTTTAACAATATCACCTATTCTAATATCTTTTTTATTTATTTCGTCTTCATTGTGTAAAGTTGCATTCGAAACTACTACTCCACCTATGTTAACAGGTTCTATTTTTGCAACAGGAGTAAGAGCACCTGTTCTGCCAACTTGAATTTCGATATTAAGAATCTTTGAAAATGAAAAAGCTGCTGAAAATTTATGTGCAACGGCCCAACGTGGAGCATTTCCTACAAAACCCAACCTATTTTGTAATTTTAAATCATTTATTTTATATACTAAACCATCAACATCATATTCTAATTCGTATCTTTTCTTCTCAAAACTTTGATGATTTTTAATAAGTTCTTCAATATTAGAAATTACTTTATTATACTTGTTAGTTTTGAAACCCCACTTATTTAATGAATTTAAAAAATCAGATTGTTTATCAAAATTATTGTTTTCGAATAATCCAAATGTATATGCAATAAATTTTAAAGGAATTTTCTTTGTTTCAAAGGAATCTTTTTGTCTTAATGAACCAGAGGCAGCATTTCTTGGATTTGCAAACTTTTCTTTTAGGTTTTCAAAATCACTTTTATTTATATAAACCTCCCCTCTTATTTCAATATTTTTTGGAAAGTCGCTAAATTTTATATTTTTTGGTATATCGGTAATAGTTTTAAGATTATTAGTTATTAATTCACCTTCATAACCATCACCTCTTGATAATCCTGAAACCAAAATTCCATTTTTATAAGTTAAGGATGCAGAAATCCCATCTATTTTGGGCTCAACACTATATTCAAAGGTTTGAGATAAATTTAAATTAAGATAATTTTTTATTTTTTTTTGAAAATTGTTTAAATCATTTTGATCAAAAATATTTGATAATGAAAGCATGGGTACTTTATGTTTTTGTTTTAGAAAATTTTTAGATGGTTTATAGCCAATGTTTTTCGATGGAGAATTTTTGTGATTTAGAAAACTATATTTTTTTTCTAAATCTAATATACTTTTTTTTAGTTGATCATATTGGCTATCTAGAATTGATGGTTTATCTTTAGAATAGTAAAGCTCATTATGTTTATGAAATTCTTTAATTTTATTGTTGTAAATTTTTTTAATTGATTGACTTTTTTTCATTAAAAAATTTTCGATTTAATTTTATCAATCAATGATTTTTTGTTGTTATTTTCAAGTTTTATTTTAGAACGTTCATAATTTTTATTAAATATTTTATAAGATTTTTCATACCACTCACTAGATTGATAATTATATCCTAATAAATACGCATAATTTTTTGCCTCATTTTCCAAACCTAGTTTGTAATGAATTTCCACAAGTCTATACAAAGCTTCCTCAATAAATATTGTGTCATCATATGTTTCAACGACTGTTTGCAATCTGTTAATTGCTGGTATCCATTTTTCTTTTTCAAAATAATATCTGGCTAGAAAAATTTCTTTAGATGCCAAAATTTCGTTAATCAATTCTAATTTAAAGGTAGAGTCTATAGCATAATCAGTTTTTGGATATTTTATTGTTAAAAGTTCAAAATATTCTTTTGACTTTAATAAAGCATTCAGGTCTTTTGTTTCATCAACTATTTGGTCATAGTAAGAAATGGCTAAAAGATAATATGCATAATCTGTGCGAGGATGATTTGGGTAGGTTTTTAAAAATCTATTCACTTCATAAATTGTGTCATCATAATATTCATCATAATAAAATGAATATGCTGCCATTAATGCAGCTCTTGGTGCCCAAACTGACTGTGGAAACAAAAGCTCTGCTTCACTAAATTTTTTTGCAGCACTCAGACCGTCTCTCTCATTCAATGCTTTTAAACCTTCTTGATATGCATCTATCATTTGCAAATCAATTTCTTTATCTTCTATTATTTCAACTGAATTTTTATTTGTTGAGCAAGAAACTATAAATAGATAAAAAATAGTTACAAATAATGAAATTAAACGCATAACTACTTAATAACAGAAATTTAAAAAATTTCTATTTTTAAGCAATGGATTTTAGGTAAGATCTATCTAATATTTGGTATGGTAATGTCTTTTCTTTAATTTCTATTACAGTAAAGTTTGACTTATCTGAGAAAAGTTTTCTTAAGATTTTATTTGTAAGGCCATGTCCTCCCTCACAGGTTTTTAAAGATCCAACCATTCTATACCCTGACAGATACAAATCACCCATGCAGTCTAAAATCTTATGGTTAACGAATTCTTTATGATTTCTTAAACCTTCAGAATTTAAAATTTCATTTTCACCAACTACAACTGCGTTTTCCAAACTACCTCCCTTAGCTAAACCAGCGTTTTTAAGTTTCTCAACGTCTTCATAAAGACAAAATGTTCTTGATTCAAAAACATTTTGTAAATCATCGTTAAAAATATTTATTTTATTTTTTTGATTTCCAATAATTTTATTTTTGTATCTTATTTCGAAATCTATTTCTGATGCTACTTTTGATTTATCAATTGTTATACTCTTAGTGCCCTCTTGATAGGTAACTTGCTTTTCTATTTTTATTAATTTTATAGGTAACGACGATGTGTTAATACCTGCCGATAATATTTTTTCTACAAAAATTTTTGCTGATCCATCTAAAATTGGCAGCTCTTGAGAATTAGTTTCTACAATAATATTGTCTATTCCTAGACCATAAAGTGCACCCATTAAATGTTCTATTGTAGAAACTTTTACACCGTTTTCATTACTTATTGTTGTACATAACGTTGTGTCTACAACATTGTCATATGATGGAATTATTATGTTGTTGTTTTTTACATCGGATCTTTTAAAAGTAATTCCTGTATTTGGAGCAGATGGTATTAGTTTTAGCTTAACCAGTTTTCCAGTATGTAATCCAACACCTTCTATGGAAATTTTATTTTTAATAGTCTTTTGGTTTAAAATAGACATGATTAGCTTATATTGGAAAAATATCGCTCAAAAAAAACAACTAATGTTACAGAAAATTGCTAGATATTAGTTTAAATAGCTAAATAACTTTTCAAAAAAGCCCTTATTTTCAAGGTTAACTGACTGTTTTGGAGCTTGAATCTTTTTATGCTTAAGATAGAACTCAACAGCACTATTACAACAGTCATAATTCTTTTCGCCTATAATTTTCATTTCTTTGATAAATTTAAATTCTGGCCCAAAAGACAAAAGATTTTCATTTAAAACTTTTGAGCCATTTCCAATAAAAAAAAGTCTTAAATCATCCTTTAGTAATTTATGAGAAATTAAAGGACAATTTAAAAATAATATTTCTATAATCTCCTCTAGACGAGAATTTATTATTTTCTTTAATAAATCATTCTCATTGATAACTTTTGTAGGAAGATTATTTTTAAAAAATTTTAATTTTTTCGACTCAGCGGTTCTATAATCTATTTTCAAAATTTTATTAATATCTCTTGTAATATGATCACCACCTATATGCGTATTATTTAAATACAAAAGTTTATTATTTCTAAATATTGAAAGACTACTTTTTTTTAAACCTATGTCGATAAAAGAACTATACCCACTCATTCCAAATTTTTTTGTCAATCCCTCAGATTTTATAAAACTTGTACAAAAAATATTTTTAACAGAAATTTGTTTCTTTAAAAAAAGTTCTTTCAACTTATTACTAATTTTTTTGTCAATCAAAATAAACTTAAGTTCAATTATTAATTTAGAAGATTTAGTTGTAATTGTTTCGATTTCATTAATTATTTGACCATCGAGCGAAATTTTATGTTTAATAATATGTAAAATATCTTTCTCTTTATAATTAATTTTAATTTCATTTTCACTTTGATTGGTCAAATAATCTATATCTTGCTCTAAAATTTTTTTTTTTTCATAGTTTTTTTTTATTGAGTAATCTAATGAGAAAATACTAGACGAGTCCATCATTAAGATAATTTCATTTAAATGCTGACCTAGCTCTTTTTCTGCTTTATCTATAAGATTGAATATTATATTATCTTTAAAAGCATTTTCTTCTCTTGTGAAATCTATTTTTTCCTCAAAAAATAAATTATTATTCAATATCTCTGCGTCGTAAATTGCCAATCGAATATGAGTTGAGCCATATTCAATAATTGAAATTGGAGAATTTATTTTTATCATTTTATTATAATTCTACCACCAATTCTTAAGTCAATAATCTTTAAATTGTTAAACTGGTTATTGTTGTAAATTTTTTTTAATTTTTTTAGAGATTCATCAAGATTATCAAAAGGTAGTTTTATTATCAGATTATTTTTAAATTCTAGATCCCATCTATCAGATTTAAAATAATAAATTCTAATAAAATCATTTAAATTAAATTCATTTTCCAATAAAAATTTATTTAAACTTAAAAATTTATTGATATTTACTGTTCCGATTAAAATAGGTAAGTCTTTAGTCGAAATAATTTTGTCTTTAATTTTTTTGCCATTTTGTCCAATTAATATTTTTTGATTATTTTCCAAAAAATAAGCTAATATTTCTGTTTGTTTTACCTCAATCTCAATAGCTGAAGGATATTTTTTTTTAATTTTGTATTCTTCAACTAAATTAAATTTATCAAATAAAAATGCTAATTCCTCTGTTTTTAAAAGAAAAATATTTGAGTTAATAAATTTGTTTAAAGATAACATAATATTTTGGTTTAAATTTTCATTTAAACTATTTTTGATCTCTATCTTGCTTATATTAAAAAAATTATTAAAGTAATTCGTAATTTTCAAATTATGAAGGCTAACTAGTATTATTAGTAATACTAAATAAAAGTATAATTTACGTCTATCTGTTAGTCGAAGCATCCTTAATAATCCACTTTATTAGGTTATAAAAATTTATACCTTTAAATTTTGCAATTTCTGGTACTAGCGATAGTTCGGTCATGCCAGGTTGAGTGTTAATCTCGAGTAAATAAAATTTATTATTATAATACCTAAAATCGCTTCGTGTTACTCCTCTACATCCTGTAATCTTATGTGCTTTGAAAGCTAAATCTTCTATTTTTTGAATTTGTTTTTTTGGAAGGTTGACAGGTAATATGTGTTCTGTTTTTGCACTTTTATCGTATTTCGCTTTATAATCATAAAACTTCCTTTTTGGAACTAGTTCTATGGTTCCTAATTTCCTATTTCCCATTATTGCGACTTGTATCTCTCGTCCAGGTATGTATTTTTCAATTAAAATTTCCCTTTCATTTTTAAGCTTATCTAAGTTTTTGTAAAAATTATTTTTATTACATATGAAAACGCCTACACTTGAACCTTCATTAACTGGTTTAATTACTACTGGGAAATTTAAATATCTAACAACCTGTTTATAAATTTTTTTATATTTCTCTTTCGTATTCTCTCTTAAGATTAGATATTTTGGAGTGAGAATTTTATGTTTCTTAAATATATTTTTTGTAATTAGTTTATTTATACAAATTGAAGACGCCTTAACACCTGAATGTGTGTACTTAATACCCTCATTTTCTAAAATTAATTGGACATATCCATCTTCACCAAATCTACCGTGTAAAGCATTAAAAATTATATTTGGTTTAAATTTTCTTATTTCGGCAATAAAATTTTTTTGAGGATCAAGTATTTTACATTTATATTCGTTTTTAATTTGATTGTGAACAGCTTGTGCAGTTTTAAAACTTATTTCTCTTTCTTTTGAATAACCTCCAGCTAATATTAATATTTTTTTCTTCATTTTATGAAGTTAAAACTATTTCTAATTCAAGATTAACTCCTGTTTTCTTATACACATTTTCTTTTATAAAATTGATAAGATTTTTCATATCCTTAGATGAAGCTTTTTCTTTATTAATCAGAAAATTACAATGTTTTTCGGATAATGTTGCATCGCCAAACATTTTATTGGCTTCTTTGATATCTATTGATTCCTTAATTAACTCCCAAACCTTTTTATTTGTTTGGTTGACTGGGTTTTTAAATGTACTCCCACTTGTTTTAACTCTTTGTGGTTGAGTAAGCTCTTTTTTATTTTTTAAATCTTCAATTTTTAATTTAATTTTTTCTTTGGAAGACATGGTTCCCTTAAAGGTTCCACTTAAAAAAATTAAATTTTTTGATAAATCTGTAGACCTATAATTAAAACTTATATTTGATGCGGGAATAGTTAAAACTTTACCATAAAAATCTATTGCTTGAACAGATACTATGATATCCTTAAACTCTTTACCATAACACCCTGCATTCATTTTTATGCCTCCACCTATTGAACCAGGAATGCAAGATAAAAACTCAAATCCCTGAATTTCATTTTCCATTGCAAATTCTGCCACTTTTTTATCTAAACAAGAACTTCCAGAGATAATAAAATTTTCTTTTAACTTTGAAATATTATTAAAATTTTTCCCTAGTTTTATTACCACACCTTCAAAAATATCATCTCCAAAGAGGGTATTAGATCCAGCTCCCAACACAAAAATTTTTCCTCTTTGATCATATTTTTTTAGAAATAATGAAAGGTCGTATAAAGAGTTTGCAAGTAAATAAATTTTTGATTTTCCACCTATATTAAACCAGTTTAAGCGTGACAAATCATAATCAAAATTAATACGTGAATTATCAACAAACTTAATTTTTTCTAGATCATCTATTTTCATTTTATAAATTTAGGTAAATTTCTAATCCAACTTGATATCGTTCCAGCCCCCATCCCTATGACTATTTTGTCACCATAAATATTTTGCCTCGCATAATTTACTAATTCTTTCTCATTATTTATCATTATCAAATTTACTTTTGAATTTTTAATAATTTCCTTAGCAAATTTAAAATAATTAAAATTAAGTTTTATGTTTTCTCCAGCTTTATAAATTGGACACAATAAAACTAAATCAGAATGTTTAAAACATTTCGAAAATCTATACTTTAATGAATTAAGTCTAGATATTCTGTGAGGTTGAAACACAGATATAATTTCTTTTGATTTGTATACTTCTCTTGTTGATTTGAGTAATTCATTTATTTCAGTTGGATGGTGTGCATAATCATCGTAATACAAGCTTTTTTTACTTTCAAATATAAAATTAAATCTTCTTTGAACTCCCTTGAATTCTAGAATAGCTTTTTTAATTAGTTTTACAGATATGCCCATCATAATAGCTACAGCTATGGACGCAGAACAATTTTTTATATTATGAACGCCAATTAAAGGAATTTTAAATGACTTAATTATTTTTTTTCTTTGATTTGGTAATTTAATTTCCAAGTCAAATTTAGATATATTGCTTTGCAGATGTATATTTAGAATCCTAAAATTTGATTTTTGATTTAATCCATATGTAATAATATTTTGATTTTTAATTTTATTTATAATTGATTTATTATTTATATCATCTAAGCATATTAATGTTTTTCCAAATGAGGGAGTTTTCTCAGCAAATTTCACAAAGTTATTTTTTAACCTTTCAATAGAACCATAAAATTCAAGATGTTCATCATCGATGTTGGTTATAATTGAATAAGTAAAGGGCAATTCTAGAAAACTTCCATCTGACTCATCAGACTCTAGTACACACCATTCTCCTTTTCCAAGTTTGGCAGAATTACCAATTGAATTAATAACACCTCCATTAATTGTGGTAGGATCTAAATTAGATTTTGAAAAAATAGTTGAAACTATTGATGTGGTAGTTGTTTTTCCATGAGAACCTGCAACTACAACATTTTTGTAAAGAGATACGATGCTTGCCAACATTTCTCCTCTTTTATAGATAGGTATTTTCCTATTTTTTGCCTCAATAAATTCTGGATTATTTTTTTTAATTGCAGAGGAAACTACAATTATAGTTGCATTTGATATATTTTTTTTTTTATGTCCTAATTGTATTTTAATTCTATTTTTTTTTAATCTGTCAATATTTTTACTTATTTGCTGATCTGATCCTTTTACATTAAAGCCTAATTCTTTCATTATAAGGGCTAGGCCACTCATACCTATTCCACCAATACCAATAAAGTGAATTACTTCTTTTTTGCCTAAACTAATTCTCATTTAAAAATCTTATTAATATTTTATTTATATTTTTCCAATTATTATTCTCAGAATATCTAATTAAATTTTTTTTTTTTTCGATATATTCATTTTTGTTATTTTTAAACTGATTAATAATTTTATATATATCACCAGAATTAAAGTTTTTTTCCTCTAATATCCAGCAACAATTTAAATCTTGATATCTTTTAGCATTAATAAATTGATGATTATCTGTTGCATAAGGGAACGGTATAGCAATAAAAGGGATATTTAGATGTGCTAGTTCTGCTAGTGAAGAAGCTCCCGATCTAGAAATAGCTATATCAAATTTATAATTTTTACATAAAAAATTTTCTTCAAAAAAAAATAAATTACTTTCGATATTATTATTTATATACTCTTTCTTGTAATTATTTAAATCAAAACCCTTGGATAATTGCTGTGTAACTTTGACTTTATACTTTTTGGATAATTGTAATATTTCATTTTTCAAATATTTAGTAAAAAATAGTGAAGCTTGGCTACCTCCCATAATAAGAATTTTTAAAAAATTTTCGTTAGTTTCACTTGAAGTATTTTTTTCATAAAAACATTTATTTAAAATTGGAGCTATTTCGATTAATTTATGTGAATATTTTTTATGAATGCCTTTAAGATTTTTGTCATAACAAATTATTTTAGTTGCAAATTTCAATAATAATTTATTTGATCTGCCAATAATAGAATTTGGTTCAAATAAGAATATTTTTTTATTAAATACTTTTGCAGCTAAAACAATTGGGAAAGACATATATCCCCCAGTACTAAAAATAATATCAAACTCTTTTTTTTTAAGAAGAAATATTGACTTTAAAAAACTATATAAAATAAAAATTAATTTAATTGGTAACAAATATTTTTTTTCAGGAACTTGTTTTACGTCAAAAATAGTTTTATTAATTTCTTTAGGAAAAAATTTTGCACCTCTTGAGTCTGTATATATTTTAACGTTAAAATCTTTTTTTAAATGCTCATATAAGTTAAGAGCAGGCATAACATGACCTCCTGAACCACCCGTTGATATTAATATTTTTTTCAATTATAAACTCGTCTTTTTGTTAAATTTAAAATTATTCCTGAGATTATCGAAATACTAATTATAGATGATCCACCGTAGCTTATATATGGTAACGTCATACCCGTAGTTGGTAAAACTCTTAAATTAACTCCAATATGAACGAATGTCTGCATTAATAGGATTGAAATTAATCCTGTAAGCACCATTTTAAATACATTATCATTGGTATCTCTTATTTTCTTAAAAATGGTATAGGCAAAAAAAATAAAGGATAACATAATTAAAAGAATTATAATTATTCCAAATTCCTCGGATATTACTGAAACAATGAAATCAGTATGTGCTTCAGGTATTTTTGAATTTAAAGTTCCTTCTCCAATACCTTTTCCAAAAAAACCTCCATCAATTATTGCTTCAGATGCTTTTTCAGCTTGTGAATAAATATTTAATGAACTATCAAAAAAGTTTGAAATCCTAATTTTAATGTAATTAAATCTTTCGATAAAAAAAATTAAATATAATAAAATAGTTATAAAAAACCCAAATAATCCAAAAAAAATTATCAAATTGATACCTGAAATAAATATTAATGCTAACCATGTAAAAACAATTAACATGGTTTGACCTATATCTGGCTGAGAGATCAATAGTAAAACTATTGGAACGACAAGAAACAAAGATAATAAATATTTGAAGTACAGATTATACTTTTGATGGTTTAAAAAAAATGCAAGAATGACAACATAGAATGGTTTTATAAGTTCTACAGGTTGAAATCTAGGCAGGAAAGATAGATCTAACCATCTTTTAGAGCCTTTAACCTCTGCTCCAAAAAAAGGAACAAGCAATAATAATATGAAGGATAAAATAAATAGAGCTATTGAAATTTTAATTAGGAAATTTTCATTTAATAATGAAAATACAAACATAATAAAAAAACCTATGAAAATAAATATTAAATGTTTAACAAAAAAATAATATGAATTTGTATTTAGTCTATCAGAAGCTATTAAAGATGTTGAAGCTAATGAAAAAAATAAACCTGCTATAAAAAAAGAAATCACAAAAAATAAAATTGTTTTGTCAACATTTTTCCACCAGCTATAGTAATTTTGGTAAAGTTTTATTTTATTAGCCATATATTTTATTTAATAAGAATTTTTTTAATTAACATATTAAAATATTTACCTCTTTCTTCAAAATTTTTAAATTGATCAAAAGATGCAGCCGAAGGGCTAAACAAAATTGTTTTTTTACTTTTATCGTTTTTTATATTTTTTTTGATATTTAAGATTGCAGTTTTTAAATTTTTAAAATATTTAAATTTTATTTTATTTCTAAATTGCTTTTCAAAATAATTTTTATCTAAACCAATTATATATGCAGAAATATTTTTATAATATTTTTTATTTAAATTAAATCTATCACCTTTTTTATGTTGACCGCCTACAATCCAATAAATATTTTTATAAGTTGACAGAAGATTTATTGTTGATGAAAAGCTGGTAGACTTAGAATCATTTATAATTTCAAGATTTGTTTTATTATAAATTAATTGTTTTCTGAATTTTAGAGTTTTGAATTTATTAAGTGGTTGAAATATTTTTGTATCTGAAAATTTAAATTTTTTACAAATTGTATAAACAAAATGAATATTATTTAAATTGTTAACATCGAGTAAAAATTTATTTTTAATTTTTTTCTTAAAAAAATTTCCTCTGTTATATTGTAATAAATTTATATTTGATTTTATATTTTTGTTAATAATATTTTTTTTTAAAATTGGATTATTTTTTTCAATATAGGATTGATTATTTTTATCTTGGGTGTAAATTAATTTAAGTTTGGTTCTTGCATAATTATTTATATCTCCATGCCGCTCTAAATGATCAGCGCTTAAGTTTAAAATTGCAGCATGATTTGCTTTAAAATATTTATTATAAGATATTTGATATGAAGATGCCTCAATAACAAATACAGTTTTTTTCTTGATATTTTTTTCTAATAATGGTGGACGGCCAATATTTCCAACCAATCTTACATCAATATTATTAAATTTAAAAATTTCGTATAACATTTGACAAGTGGTTGATTTGCCGTTGGTACCTGTAATGGTAACCTTAATATTTTGGGGAAATAATAAATAAAATATATCCAGCTCAGTAACAATTTTTTCTCTATTCCTTTTCAAATATTTTTTTAATTTACATTTTTCAATATCTATTCCTGGACTTATAACTATGAAATCGAATTGAGATTTACTAATTTCTTTTAAACTTGTGGAGTACTTAAAATTACTTTTTTTTTTTAAATACAAATTATCATCAAAAATATTAATTTTATTTTGTTTAGACAAAAATTTAAGACTTGATTTTCCAGATAGACCTAAGCCATAAATTAAAATATTTTTGTTAATAAAATTTTTATTACCAAACATTTATCTTAATTTTAATGTTGCAAGTCCAATCATTGCTAAATTAATGAAATTATCCAAAATCTAATAACTACTGTAGACTCTGGCCATCCTTTTTTTTCGAAGTGATGATGAATTGGGGCCATCATAAATATTCTTTTACCAGTTAATTTAAATGAGATTACTTGTACAATTACTGACACAGCCTCTAATACAAACAAGCCCCCAGTAATTGCTAAAACAATTTCGTGTTTAGTAACAACACCTACGGCACCCAAAGATCCACCCAATGCTAAAGAGCCAGTATCACCCATAAATATTTTTGCAGGAGGAGCGTTAAACCACAAAAAACCAATCGATGCTCCAATTATTGCTCCACAAAAAACAGATACCTCTCCCACTCCTTCAATGTAGGGTATTAATAAGTATTCAGAAAAAATTATATTACCAGAAACATAGCTTATAAATCCAAAACATCCAGCAACCAAAATTACTGGAACAGTTGCTAATCCATCGAGACCGTCTGTTAAATTTACAGCATTTGAAGATCCTACAATTACAAATAAATAAAAAGGTATAAAAAACCAACCTAAATTAATTACTAAATTTTTAAAAAATGGAAAATACAAGTTTGTGGTTTTGTCAGACTCAACAAATTTATACAGAATAATTAATGAAATCAAACCAAGAATGATTTGAATCAATAATTTTAATTTGGAAGAAATTCCTTTTGAGTTATTATTTTTAATTTTTTTATAATCATCAAAAGCTCCTAATAATCCAAACGAAAAGGTAATAAATATAAGTACCCAATTATAGGCATTGCTAAGATCGGCCCATAAAAAAACTCCTGAAAATAAACCTATTAAAATTAAAACTCCTCCCATTGTTGGTGTCCCTATTTTTTTGACCAAATGGTCCTCAGGGCCATCCGACCTGATTGGATTAGTTATATTTTTAAAAGAAAAGTAATTTATAAATTTATCACCTATTAAAAAAACTATTACCATAGATGTAATCACAGCTAATCCAGTTCTTACTGTTAAAAAATTAAAAAAGTTTAAGAATGAATATGTGTCTGAAAAATTTACTAATAAATTATATAACATATTACAAAGTTTTAATTATTTTATTTAAACCAGTTGAGTTGGATCCTTTTACCATTAAAAAACTATTTTTAGGTAAATCTTTATTTATTAAGTTTATTATATCCATCTTATTATTAAGTATTTTACCTTTAATTTGTGGTTTTAATTTGTTGAACGTATGTCTAGTAAATCTACCAATAACGTAAGTTTTACTTACATTTGACTTATTTATGTATTTAGCAATTTCCTTGTGAAGTTTTATAGAATATTTTCCAAGCTCGAGCATGTTACCAATTAGAAGAAATTTCTTATTTTTTTCTTTATAGTGTAAGTCAAATCTTTCCAAAGCAAATTTTAATGACAATGGATTAGAATTATAACTTTCGTCAACAATGGTAATATTTTTTGACATTTTTTTGAAATATTTTAATGAACCTCTGCTATTTGGAATTTTAAAACCCAAAAATAAATCATTTTTAATTTTTTTGACGTCAAAATAATTAACAATAATACTTAATGATGCTAAAATATTTTCTTTATAATTTGATAGATTATTAGAAATTGTAAATAATTTCTTTTGTTTTTTAATTTTTACACTAATTATGTAGTTATTGCTCTTTTTAGTCATATTTAAAAATACAACATCAGCGTTTCGATTATTTTTGCTATATGTAATAATTTTGAGTTTTAATTTTTGCGATTTTTTAAGAATAAAATTAAAATACTTATCGTCCATGTTTATAACCATTGTTCCATTCGGAGTTATATTATTTATAATTTCGCTTTTGGCTTCTGCAATTTGATTTAAATTTTTAAAATTCTCTATGTGTGCATAAGAAATATTTGTTATTAGACCTAAATTAGGTTTTATCAATTTAGTTAGAGAATCTATTTCTCCTTTTTTATCCATTCCCACTTCAAGTACATTAAACTTTGAAGACTCTGGTGCATTAAACATACTTAGAGGAACACCATATTTGTTATTATATGAGTTTTTCGAAAAATGTGTTTTAGCTAGTTTGTTTAAACAAAAACTAGTTAATTCTTTTACTGATGTTTTTCCTGCAGAACCAGTTATTGCTATATTATTGGCATTAAGCGTCTTCCTAAATTCTTTACTAATTTGGTTAAAACTATTTAACGGATTTTTATTGAAAATTATTTTTTGACTTTTATTTTTTATATTTGATATTGCTATAATTGCTCCATTTTTTACAGCATCTTTTGCATAATAATTTCCATCGTATCTTTTTCCTTTTACTCCAATAAAAATTGAATTTTTTTTAATTTTTTTTGAGTTAATTGATGCATATTTGACCAAAACATTTTTATTTATTTTTTTGGTTTTCAAGTTCTCGTTTAAAATATTTGTTTTTATTGAATTTGATAAAGTAGAATTTTTTTTATTAATTGCTCGTAAAATTTCTTTTTTATCAGAAAAATTTTTTTTAGTTCTATATTCTTGGTAATTCTCATGTCCTTTTCCTGCTACAATTAAAATATCTCCAGATTTAATTTCATTAACAGAATAAAATATAGCCTTTGATCTAGATGAAATTTCAATTAATTTATTAGGATTAATATTTTTTTTTATTTGAGTTCTAATTAGCTTAGGATCCTCAGTTCTTGGATTGTCATCAGTTAAGTATATTTTATCACAGTGTTTATTTGCAATAGATCCCATGATTGGTCTTTTAGATTTATCTCTATTACCTCCACAGCCAAATAACAAAGAAATTTTACTAAGAGGAAAATCTTCTTTTATATTTAAAATTAAAGTTTCTAAAGCATCTGGTGTATGAGCGTAATCAAGTATAATACTTGCATTATTTTTTAAATTGCCTATTTTTTCCAATCTACCATTAATAGGTTTAATTTTTTCAATAGAGTTTAAAATATTTTTTATTTTTATTTTAGATAAAAATGCAGCGATGATTGAAAATACAAGATTTTTAATTTGAATATTTCCAATAAGTGATGTTTTAAAAGAGTAAATTTTATTATTAATTAATAAATCAACTTTTTTTTTGTTATTAATTTTTTCTATATTTAAGATTTTAATAAATGAATTTTTATTTCCAAAAGTATATTTTTTTAATTTTTTAATTTTCGATATATTATTAAGTTTTTTATACTGTGAAACTTTGCCATCAAAAATTATATTTCCTTTGTTATTTAATAATCTTTTAAAAAGAATAAGTTTTGAATTAAGATAATCCTTAAAATTTTTATGATAATCTAAATGGTCTCGTGAAAAATTTGTAAATATTGCTGTATTTATATTTATATTATTCAATCTATCTTGTTTCAATCCATGACTAGAAGCTTCCAAAATAACATTCTGAATTTTTAATTTATTTAAATCATGTAGAATTTTATGAATACTTATTGAGTCAATTGAGGTGTTATTTGTTACTAATTTAAAATTTTTCGACAAAACTCCCAAAGTTCCTATTGCTGCAACTTTTTTTTTATTTAAAGTTAATATTTGATAATAAAAATTTGCGATTGATGTTTTCCCGTTTGTTCCTGTAATTGCAATAATATTTTTGGGTTTTTTTTTATAGAAATTATCTGCAGCTTCAGCTAATAATTTTCTTGGATCATAACTTTTTATAAATAAAATCTTATCCTTGTTAAAACCTTCAAACTTTAAGTTTGAAACAATTATCTTTGCGCCGTTTTTTATTGCTTCATTTATATAATTATTTCCATTTAATTGATTTCCTTTTAAAGCAAAAAAAATGTCACCTTTTTTGCATTCCTTGCTATTCAATTTAATATTTTTAAAATTAATCGACTTATATTTTTTATTTATATTTTTAAGTATTTTGCCTAATAACATTTATTTAAATTCTTAGTATTTTGTGGCTAAAATAGGTCCTATTTGTTCTATTATTTTCCCAGCAACTTCAACCGCTGTCCATCCAGCTGTATTAAATTGTGTACCTTTTATTTTCCATCCTGAACCATCTTTATACTCATAAATATAATCTTTATTTGGTTTAGGCTCATCTAACATAACAATTAGAACGTACTTAGGCGCTGAAGCTGGAAATACAGAAGCGAATGTATTAATTTTGTTTCTTGAGTATCCTCCACTCACAGATTTTTGAGCAGTTCCTGTTTTTCCAGCAATTTGGTAACCTTGAATGTTTGCAAAACTTGCTGTTCCTTCTTTAGCAGTAACTATTTTTCTTAACGCTTGATTTACTTTACTAGATACATCATTGGATATTATTTGTTGATATTTAATATCTCTTTTAGTCTCATCTAAGATCAATGTAGGTTTAATATAATATCCTCCATTTGATATGATGGAATAACCTTTTGCTAATTGTAATGGGGTTGTTGTGATACCATGACCATATGCTGATGTTGCCAGTTTACATTTTCCCCATTTAAATTTTAACGGGCTCCCAACCTCGTCAATATCAAAATCTAATGTGTTAAGCAAACCTAGATCATTTAAAAATTTCTTAAATTTTTGTTCTCCAACCTTCTGCGCTATTCTAATAGATCCTATGTTTCCTGATCTTATAAGAATCTGCTCTGCAGTTAGATTGGATGGTATTTTTTCGTCATATTCCCCAATCTTAAATTTACTACAATATATTTTTTTTTCTAAATTTTTGAACTCAGTGTTTGGTTCTATATAACCTTCATTTAAACCTGCGGCATAGGTAAATGTTTTAAAAACTGAACCCAGCTCATATACTCCTTTTGTTACTCTATTGATCAAGTTTTTGTCATTCAATAATTGTCTTTTATTAAGATCAAAATCTGGCAGAGATGTAAGTGATAGAATTTCGCCATTATTAGAATTCATTAGAATTGCGGCTGACCCAATAGTTTCAAATATATCCTGAAACTTAATTAATTCACTGCGGATTAAATGTTGTAAGTCTGTATCTAATGTTAGTTTTAAATCTTTGTTATTATTTTTAAGAAATATATCAAAGCTTTTCTCTAT
>MDSW01073802.1_pt1 | contig 20926 bp, 17 predicted proteins | sample 811171 | NCBI WGS metagenome assembly MDSW01 (sample SAMN05326641, study PRJNA326480) | marine metagenome | isolation source: seawater | place: Atlantic Ocean: North West | collected 2012 | reverse complement strand
TGAACCGAAATCACTGTAGTCTCCGCCACCGCCGCTGCCGACGCCCGGATCACCTGGATCTCCACCTTCAACATTTCCTCCACCGGAGCTACCGCCGCCGCCTCCGCCGCCTCCGCCGTCACCACCATCGTCTCCACCGTAGTAGTTTTGAGGATATATGTTTCCAGCACCTTCGACTGTTAATATTCTAGTTGAATGATATGACCCCTGTTTAGTATCAATTAATCCAAGTGCGGTATAACTTGTTTTAGCTACTGTTCCAGCAAAACTTTCATCAGTTCCAGTGATATCCATCAATTTAAACTCTCTTGTTCCAGTTCTGAATTTTAATCCGTCGTTATTTGGCACTATAAATGCACCAGTGATTGCACCGTTAGCGTCTGTTATTAACGTTTGATTTGTTGCATTTGGAAAAGTTGTCGCTCTATTAAATGTATTACTATTGTCTCCGTCTCCAGCTGGATCGCCGTATTGTACGAATGATTCTGAATTTACATAATTTCCAGTAGCAGAATCTGAAATATGTTTTCCATCAAAGAATGCAAAAACTCGAGTATTTGGTCTCATACCAGTTGCTTTAAAGTAAACTTTCCTTGATCTTATAAATGGTGCAAATGCAGTTTGAAGAACTTTATCTTCAATTAAATCTAATATGGTGTCTTCACTTACTACTCTATTGTAAGCTCCACTGATTGAATTAGTTTGACTACCTATCTTTAGATCTTCATTACTCAATCCGCCCCAGTTCCATGACCAGTTATTCCAGTTGTACGCATTTTGAGGAGATAATTTAGTCGTTTTAGTAATAATTTTATTTGGTAATCTTTCAGTGTCTCTCCATTCGTCTGAGGAAGGTGATAGTGTAAGATTTCCGTCAAAGATGGCAACACCAAAAGGATTCAGCGGTATAGATTTACTCGCTAAGGTTTGACTAATATGTGCACTGTCATTATAGTGTAAATAAATATTGTCACCTTTTCTCCAAACATTAGATGAACCACCAGAATCGAATTCTAATTTAATATTATCTTCAATAAATGCTGGTCTTAAAATATGTTCTATTGGATCGATCGCAGCTCTGTATTGAGTGTTTGGAATTGCGGCTGAAAAAGTATGATCTTTGAAGTTGTCTACAAAAAAACCTGCTTTTGTTCTATCATTTCCACTAGAATCTAAAACTTGAAAATGCTTAGTCGCAGTTTCTAATAAACTTAATGAAGTCACTTCTTCTAAGTTGGCTACTCTATTTTCAAGAACACCAATGTCTTTCATAGTAAATCTTCTGTATTCAAGTTTAGACAAAACAACATCTGAATCATTTTGCGTGTTTGGATTTAAAACTACATCATATAACGCTAAAGAATTATCAGGCTTTTGTGGAGGTGCAGGATTAAATCCAATATCTCCAGCAATGTAATTTAATACGCCATCTTTATTAATTACAATCTTAGCGGCTTGTGATTGATAATAATTTACATCTAAGTTGATTGCAGTTCCCGGTTGTGGCAAATTGTGAATTCGAGCTTGTGTTCCAGTAAATTCACCATTTGAATCCATAACAGATCTAAAATCCAAATGATCAATTAATTTAACTATTTCGCCTCTATTATTTCTGAACTTAGGAATCAATGCATCGCTAACACCACCACCTACATATGACGGCCTTGCAAAAAATTCACCGTTATTTCCATGCTCAAAATATTGATATTTAACGTAAACGTAAGTGCCGGCTGAACCCGGTGAAGTTTCACCATCTCTTAATAGTAATCTACCTCTAGCATAATGATTATCTCTTTGACCGTTATCTAAATCAAATCTTCTTCTAAAACTAATTCCGCCGGCGCCTGGGCTATCAGCAGCAATATGCTCTATTGAAAAAATATCAGCTTTAGGTAACTGTATGAATGTTAAATCACCATCAACTGATATCGGATAAAAATCACTTTTTGTAGTTAAAGTTTTTGTTCTATGTGTAGCTTCTCTTTTAGTGACATATGCTAGAACTTCCATACTCTTAGATGCTGGAAGATTAGAGACTGTTACAGCTTTACCTCCAGAAGAAAGAACAGGATTAGGCTGATCTCCAACACGTGTAGTAGGAGTTATGACATCACTATCAACGGCCGCAAATACCCAATCACCAGTATTGGTAAAGAGTTCAGAACTATCCGGTAAGTTTAATGATAATTCGCCTCCACCCGTTGTTGTACCTGTAAATCTTTTTTGTGCAGTAAATGTAACGCTGTTAGCTACAAAACTTTGAGGTCTTCTTTTAGGTAGTGGAAATAATGATGTATTTTGATTAGCTTCTTTTAATTCAGCTTTACTAGCTTCTAATTGAATATTGAAGGTATTAGTTATGCTTGTACCAATACTCTTTGCATTACGAAAAGCTTGTCCAGAATTCATTTGAACATCGAATAAATGATACCTATAATTAGCACCTTCTTCAGTTACACCTTTAACTCTTGCAGTACCAATAATACTTCCTTGATTATCTTGAGAATCATGAATATTTAATTTTTCAAATGTGTCAATATCCGGTAAACCCTTCGTAGCTGAATCAGTATCATCAACTGAACTTCCCGGATTTACTACAACATAATTTCCAAAACTTGCACCAACTTGTTCATTTTGAATTAAACCAGTTGCAGTTACTTTAGGAACTCTTATTTCTGTAGGATATGTCTTCGCCGCTCTGTAACCATCAATAACAACTACACCATTACTTATTTTTAAGAGTAAATGAGAATCTTGTGAATCTGTTTCAAAATGCGCAACAAAAGGTTTTACTATATAATCACCTGAATTTTCTTTTATTCTTTTAGCTATCATATCATTAGGAATGTTATAAGCATCCTCGGTTGTTATAGCTTTATAGATGATACCTTCTTTGACATCTGCAACAAATATGAAACTATCATTTCCAGTAATTTCTGTATCTATTGCAATTGTAAGTTTAATTCTATATCTATCAGCACCTGGCGCTGTTGTATTAGGAGTTGTTCCTTGATTGTCATATAATCCATCGTCATCTGTAACGTTGACAACATCTTCAGTTACTTTATAACCTAACTTTGCTGTGCCTGTGTCCGTGTATTTAGATATAATTTTAGATTGTTGTTCTACAAATACAAAGTGTCCTCTCACATAATATATACCGTCAGCTAAAGTCGCGAGAGTTCCTACACCTGTTGCATCTGTACCGGTTACATTTTCGACTTGTAAAGTGAATGCACCTCCAGTGATCAACTCATCTTTACGAAAACGATTAGTTGTAGTTGTACTTGCAGTAGTTTCTCCAGATGTGCTTGTATATCTTACGTAAAGTGTGGCTGGATCAGTACCTTCTGCGGCTATGGCTTGAAGAACTACAGCTTTAATGCCAGAATCAGCACCAGTAAATTCAACTCCAACGTAATCAGCTAAATCGGAAGCAGCGTGTGTTGTAGTATTCAATCTAACAAATTCATATCTCGGATTGATATTAGCACCACCGGGCTTAACAACAGCACCTTCTTTAAATATATTATTTCCAAATCTCGATATTTGTTTTTGGAGAATAGTTTGAATTTGCGTTAATTCACGTGCTTGTAATGCTTTTCCAGTATTGAATAAAATTTTATGATAACCGTCACTGTCACGAAAATCATCTTTATATGTACTTGAAAAGGTTGTATTTGTTAAATTTGTTGCCATAGTTGTTCTCTATACCTTAAAGAGTTATTATCACTTTGATGTCTTCTTTTTGATCTTCATCTCTGAATACTGGAGCTCTATTTTCATAATAGAATATTTCTCCTCCGTGCCTAACTATTCCGTCAGAATCATTTTCTACTGTACTGATCGTGCCTTGACTTGTGTTTAGTGTTTCACCTACTTGAAAGTTGTGAAATCCACTTGAATCATTTTGATGAAAATATAATTTGCCATTTCTGATCTGATCTATATGTCCAACCGCACCGGTTGTGTCACCTGCAACTCTACCGTCCGTTGTAAAGTTGCTGGCATCGGCTGAATCTGTAAGTCTTATAAATCTCAACGCTCTACCAGTGGTTCCAGTAAAAGTGCTGCCGGCTGCGTTCTTTGGATTTTTAATTAACATTACTTGCCTAAAATCGTTTGACACTACAAAATCATCTGCTCCAGTATTTCCTGCTGCGGTACCCTCCGGCTTTATAGTAAACATTAATGAAGTAGATTTTAATTCATCTCTTGGATCAGCACCAAATCCATCTGGTGGACTTAGTATTGGTCTTAGTTTTGCTTCAGTCGTAGGTGAACCTGCAGTTACTCTTGCACTCGCAAAATTATATCCACTACCTCCAGCATTTGCTGAATCCATTTCAACTTTAACAATTGATCCACCTGTTGCTGTTGCAGTCGCTAAAGCAGTATTTCCATCGCCTTGAATTATTACGGTGTGTGTTCCTCCAGTATAACCGGTGCCGCCATCTACAACTGATATACCGGCAATCGAACCGGCTACTGCAGCTTCTTGTATTGTAAATTGTTGATTTCTTGTTGCGTCAGTTATTGCGGCATCAGTACCAACACGAATTTCTTTTTGAATAGGCATAAAGTTTGATGTCAGAAATGAATTAGCTTTTGTTCCTGATATTGCGTATAAAAATTTCCATACGTATCCATCAGCTGTAGAAAAAGCTGTTGATGCTTGACCTGTAGGTTTAACTGTTGATTGAACTTCAGTTCCATTTCCATCTCGACCTTGCTGTAAACATATATACACATTATTATCTTCAGTCAAAACATAATAGCTTCTAGCAGTATTGGCTGAATAGTCATCGTCATACGCATCATATATTGAACCAGATGTCCAATTTTTTCTTGGCACAACATAAGTACATCCTTCATGTTTTTTTATTGATTGTAAACCAGCATATGCTATTCTTGTTTTAAACGGTGTGTCAGTAGGATCTGGTATCACTGCATCTGATGAACTATCCCAACCTTCTGATCTTCCTATTCCTATATAATAAAAAGCATCAGCACTATCACCTAATAGTCTTCCATCAGAATCAACTTGTGCTTGATCGAATATCGATTGAAGCATATGTTTTTTAAAAGGATCTGTTATTATTGCTGCCATTGTTTATTCCTTATGATACTGTTACTTCGCCTTGGTTTCCTACTAAAAACCAATTAGTTCCATCCCATATACAAGTACAACCATCATTTTGCGCTAAAGCAAAATTTGTACCTTGTGCAAAGTTAGTAGGTGTTACCGTCATTGCGCCTGCACCTTTGTTTGTAAAAATTTTAAATTCGCCTGTTGTTGTTCCATCACCTAATGTTACTGCTAGAGCCGAACCTTTATTACCTATTATAAGTGAAGCAGCTGAATCAGCTTCGCCGTCTGCAGTGATGTCATCGTGGACATATGCTGCTTTACTTATTGCAACTGAGCCTTTACCTTTACCTGATAACGTTAAATTAATATTCGTATCATCGCCGGCAGCGCCAATAATCGGTGCGTTATTTGTGTCTTTATTTGTAACATTAACGTGGTTGACTGCGCTTCCAGTTTTAGTAAAAGATATTAATTCATTGCTCGATGAATCTTTTATTGCGTTTCCTATTTTAGGATCATTTATTTGTGCAGCTGCAATAGTTTTATTTCTAACAGTCTGTACACCAATATCTGATAATAAAGTTGCACTGTCATTACCTATTGTACTACCACCGGGTAGTATCAGTGTATTTGTTGCACTTACACTATGAGGTGCAGATCTAATTATTTGACCGTGACTATTTACTGCACAATTAAGTTGAATCATACCTTCAGTAGAACCGCCACCTCTAAATTCTGTAATGTATGTATGACTATTGACGAGTAAGTTTCCAGTTGCGTTCGTTAATGTTTCAGTTTGTAAACTTGTAATACCATTAAATGTTGTTGCGGATCCACCTAAATTGACCGCAGTTGAACCTATTGTTGTAGTTGCTGTGATTGTATTATCAGCGATATTAATAGTTTTATTTTTTATAGTTTGAGTTGCAGAATCTAAAAGGATATTTCCTGAAACATCTGGAAATATAATATTTCTATCCGCCGTAGGCGTGGTTGCTCTAATAAAAGTTTCATGCGCATCATTTGGACTTCCAAGATACCTTATAGCTGAGTCTTGAAAGCTTACACTCGCTGAAACCTTTGAACTATCTCCACTTAGAGTTTCATATATTTCAGCGAAGTTTTCATTTATCTTTTGTCCGGCCGAGCGTAAAGTATCACCGGTGCCGTCATTTGCGCTTGTACCTATACTAATATTTTGTCTTGTCATAAAATTAATTCCTAATTAGTTCTATTTATATCAGAAAGATGAATCACTCGTATATCTTGTGAACATTTCGTTGTCCATAGTCTCTAAAGTTAATGAGAAGTCTGGTGTAGCTGTTCCAGCACTATCTCTAGCGGCGCTATCATCAAATGTGAATGAATTAGGCGTAATCAATTGTTCAACACTATGATAGAATTTATTTATATCAGTAGCACTTAAGTCTTGATAACGGCTAATAATATCATCTAATCTCGCTCTATATGATCTTCCTCCACTATCATACAATGCAGTCATTTCTGTAAATGGAGCAATAGGTGTTAATGTTGCTTCTTCAATTACATTTCTTGCAAAAACAGCAGGTCTGATACTGTCAGCATTTAAATCCATAAAGTTTAAATTTAAATTTGCTTGGCCTATTGCCTCAACTTCACCTTGAAAATACCAACCAGCTGGATGTATAAATTTTTTGTAAAGTTCTCTCCAAGTAGTAACCGATAAACCAGATTTTATTAAGATTGAATAAATTTGATATAATTTATAGTCTTGTATAAATTTTTGTCCTTCGGGCCCAATTAATGAAACAGTTGCGTCTGAAGAATCTACAGGACTTCCCGGCCAAGGTCCTGGTCCAATAATAAAAATATCATCTTTAGGATAACTGATTGTTGCTTCTTGTTGAAAAAATGCTCTAAAAAATTCTTCTGCAGCAAATCTTGTTCCTTTATTTCTTGCAAGTTCCGCTAATCTCGTTGCATAAAAACTAGGATCAGTAAAGTTATCTCCATTAGGTAATCCACCGGTTATTTCAGAAATTATAGAATTAAGTGATGCCGTACTGGCTGCGTGCACATCTCTTTGTGAAAAAAGTTGACGTATATCATCATCAAACGAACTCGCTCCAACTGAATCGTCTAAAAATTCGTAGTAACTTTCTAAGAATGTAACTAAATTAGGAAAGTCTGCTGCGTAGAATTCTGGAAGAGCGTCTTTAACTTTTCTTACTAAAAAATTCTTAGATCTTCGATTATGATGATAATTGATTGGCATATTACAATGTCGTTAGTGTATTTTGATTGTCTATAATTGCGAGCGTATTTGTTCTTGTTTTATCAATGTCTAATACAAAATTACGTAGAGGTCTAATTGTACTTTGATTTGCAGGCACTACTGAAAATTTAATTGAATCTCCATCGACTGCTGTAGGCGCAAATCCAGTTAAATTTATTCTTCCAGCCGTTTCATTATAAGTACCAATATTTTCCACTTCAATATTTCCATCTTCGTTAATAATTTGAAGAGTGTTGGTGTTTAACAAATTTCGTATTGAACACTGTCTTGAATTGAAAGTAAATTTAGTAGTAGTTACTCTAAAATTAACATCATCGGGTGCTGCAATTGCCATCGGAAAGTTGATTGTATATGATAGCGTTGAACCAACTGAAGGTATTAATCTTTGTTGAACTTTTATTTCCATTTTTGAGTTTAGTATTGCATCACTAATATCATCTATTTGTGTAAGTAGAGTTGATCTTCTGAATACTTTGTTAAATTTATTTAAGTTTGCTGCAAAAAATTCATTTATTTTGTTCGTTACATTAGTTTGCATACCTTGAGATGATGTGTCAGTTAAATCTGGATCAAAATTAAAAGTTGTAGACAGCTCTAAGAAAGATGTTACAGGATCAAGATAAATTATATCAATCGACATAATTCCTAAATTATCTGAAAGCTCAGTTATGATTTCATCTTTCACTGAATCTTTAGTGTCACTAGTTATATTATCTTTAAATTTTAATCCAACATATACACATCCATATTTAGGTGGATCATTATCAGCACCACCATATGCAATCACATCATCTAAATATGTTCCGTAATTAGCTGTTATTTGTGCTCTATAATCTTCAGCAGTAACTAATCTTCTTTGTGAAGAGAAAGCAACACCTGCGTTTTGTCTTATAGATTCAATTGATTCTTTGAAAGCTCCACCAGCTGAAGAGCTCGATGTTGTAACCGCTAAGTTATATGTTTGACTTGGTGATTGCGCAGTGTTTGTAAACTGTGTGCTATTTGAAAATGAAGATGCATTGTTTGCAGCCGGTCCTTTAGTAGAAAGATAATTTACTACTATTTTATTTCCAGCTGAAGGTGCTTTACCTGTAGAAAATCCGTCACCGAATATTATCTCATAATATCCGTTTGGAACTTCTTTAATTTGATAATGAGTAGAATCCGAAGTAATTCTAACAGCTTTATTGATATTTGTGTATGTATCTAATACGGTACTGCTCGTTGCTGTTTCAAAAACTTGTACTTCAATAGTTGAAGTGTCTATTGTTATATCAGGAATTACATATATTTGTGAATCTGCTACGTCACCTACAAAAAAAGTTTTATTTTTTATAGTTCCTTCAAAAACCGGAATGTCAGTTGAATCTGTTGACGTTACAAATTGATATAATCCACTTCCGTTATCGGTTGCAGTAAAGTTTTCTCTCGTTTGAAATGTATATGATACACCATCAACTGATGCAGTGAAAGGTGTGTCTTTTAAAAGTGTTATTGTAGTAGGTCTATTTGAATTAGTGATAGTGTAAGATAAATTTAATTTAGCTTCAGAAGATGTATATGACTTAGGTGTATATCCTAATGTTTCTGCATGAGAAACTAGTGAACTTCGAAGTTGAGATGTATTTAAAAAACTTTCATTGAGAGCAAAATTAGCAATCAATCCATTTAAATGAGTATTATACGCTAACACATCTAATATGTTACTTAATCCTGATGCTTCAAAATCATAATCCTCAAATTCAGATTTCTTTTTTAAAAATTCTTTCAGCCTTGACTTAATTGTATCAAAGTCTAAATCAGCCGATCTTATACTAGTTGCCATTTATCTTAACCTCGTCAAAGATATGTCTACACTCTGTTGTTCTTGTGTGCTTATTACTTTAAATGTTACAGTTGCTTTTACTTCATGCCCATCAGGATTTAATGTAGTTTTTACGTTTAAAACTTGAGCTCTTGGTTCATAAGTTTCAATCGCTCTGATGATATCATCTTCTAATGTACTGTCATCAATTTCAGTACTTAATCTAAAAAGCATTGCATTTAAATCACCACCATAGTTAGGAACAAACGGTTTTTCAGAAAAATTAGTAAGTAATAAATTTCTTACAGCTTGTTTTACTGCAGCGGCATGTTGTTTTTTAAAAATATCACCAGAAGCTTTAGGTGTAAATGTTAAATCGATATCGCTATATGATTTAGTTCTTGATGTCAATATGGTCGTTAAACCGATATTACCATCTTCAACTGCAAAAGCTCTAGTAGGCATTTATAATCCTTTTAAATTATTTTTTTCTATTTATATCAAAATTTCCATAAGTTCGTTAGTCGTTTGAACATTGTTATTAAATCTTGTTTCAATTATATTTTCATATCTTACGTTCCACGGTGCAATAATTTCAGGCATAATTAATATAATGCATGCGTGTAAAGTTCCGTCTGGATTGTAAGTGTCATAATCTAATATTAGTTTATTAAAGTTAAGTGTATTTTTCCAATATACAGCTAAATCAAATGTTTTACTAAAAGCAATATCTCCTTTAGTATTTCTTAATTCATACACTACAGCTTGTCCTGTTGTTTTAAAATGATTTATTCCATCACTTATATCCAATTCTTCCGTTGGGCCAGTTTTGTAAAAACCTTCCGAAACTATTAACCTAAAATCTTCAAATTGTTTTGAACCAATTGTAGAATTAACGGTAGCGATTGCTTCAGCGTGCAAATAATACTGTTTTGCTAAAGTTACTCTATCACTTCTCTTAGTAACTTGATTTATTGTAACCGAATCGTTCCATCCAAAAAAATTAGACATAGTGATGCCATCACCTAATTTTGTTTTTGCAGTTATATCTGGCTGAAAAACTGGGTTATATAAAGGATTTGGAACTATTGTTGTAATTACTGCCATGCTGATGCCTTATGTATTTGTAAATAATCTATTTTGTGCACTTTGTTTACCTATACTTTCGGTGCCTCTTACCGCAATTTTATCCGCTGAAACAACTCTTCCAAAATTTGAAGGAGTACTATTCACAAAATTCTTTGAAATGGTTCCATCCGACAATAACGTAGCTATGAACGTTGTGTTATTTAAATTATTTGGATCTCTTAACTTAGATCTTGCAGCTTCGGTAGTTAAATCATATTTTGAAATGCCACCATAATCTTCAGTTCTATCAGTTGCATTTTTTAAATCACCAAGTGTATCTACTTCTACAACTCTTACACCTAAACTACTATTATTAATTAAATCAGTCATAGTCGCTGCTGTTGGTTGTGCAGTTGTTTTGTTTGTTGCAGTTGTATCAGTTGCACTATGTCCACCTGTTCCAGCTCCGGCACCTAACGCGGTTGCAACAGCCGCTTTTGCAGATTGATTAGCGTCTATTGCTTCAGTTGCAGTTCCAACTAAATCTCCTCTAAAAGTTGTTGCAGTCATTTCAGTTGCATTAACTCTAGGTATATGCGCCGTTTTAGCGTACATAACAATTTCCTCACCGCCTACTGTTCCACTATCACCTATAACTGAAAGAGAACTTGCAGAAATATTCACATCAGGAGAAGTTACAACAACACCGTCTGCACTCGTCATAAGTATTTCTCCTTTGACTGCAAACTCTGCATTTCCTTCTACAGTGTTATCAAAGTTACCTTTTATAATGTTATTTTTATTTCCTAATATTGTATCAGTCGAAGCTCCTACTACAAAATTAGCGCTGTTTCCAACTATTCTTTTTTCATAATTCTCAATAACTTCTTTAATATATGATCCTCTTATATTTTTCTCTACGTCTCCACCGACTTTAACATTAAAGTCTCCACCTACTTCTAAGTCAAAATCGCCTGCAACTCTCATCTTTAAGTTGCCGTTGTAAATTACTTCACCGTCTCCTTCAACTATAACTTTCTCATCAGCTGCAGTTATTCTTAAAGTGTTTTTAGTTGAACTTACTATGACGCTTCCGTCAGCACGCATTTCTACACCTGAACCCGTACGATGCCGTAGCATAATTCTTTCACGGCCATATGTGTCATCATACTCTATCACATGTCCGGATGCAGTTTCTTTAACTTGATTTTGAGTGTAATCAGATGTAGGTTCAACTGATAGATTTAAATCAACATTCGGTGCCGATCCACCTAAGTATACATTTTTTGTTTTGGCACCAGTAGCAACGTTATTTACAGAACTAACTCCAACATATTCAGCTTTAGGATATCTTCCACTAGGATCAGTTCTACCGTCGGCTCCATCTCTACGAGATGAAAACTCACCTGGATCTACAAATTGATTAATTCTTTCTTCTGCCATCTTTTACCTAAAAATTTATTTTATCAGCTAATTTTTTAGCGGTATTTAAATCTAAAGATTTACTTTTAGTTAATTTACCAGTTATACTATCTATTGTTCCTTTATCTAATCCAAGTGTTGTATTGGCTTCAGCAATCTTTGAATCTAATTTTTCTTTCAAGTTTCCTACTGGTAAATTTTTAGCACCAAATTCAGCTTCAAGCTTATCTCTACTCACACCCTGCAATGAACCAGAAGCGGCTCCAAACTTATTTATAGCTGCATCTAAATCTTCTTGAAACTGTTTACTTTCAAGAGTTTCTGTTATTTCATCATTTATTTTATCAAAATCAAGAGGTTTGGATATCGCAACATTTGATTTTGCTATGTTTTTTGGTCTTACTAAATTTAATTCTTCTTTACTTGGCATTTCTTCAAGAGCTGAGGGATCTGCCACTAAAAATTCTTTTTTATACTTAGAAGAAACTCTTTCTTTAACATTAAAGTTCGGTCCTTTATATCTGTTATCAAGTTCGTAATCTCCAAACACCTCTCCGCCAGGAAATACATTAATCCATTTCTTTATGAATCCATCAAATGTTTCATATTGTTTTTCATTTATAGCCATATCATCACCAGCCACAAATGTTAACTTCAATCCTGATTGTGTCATCTTACCGTAATCCGGATTACGCGTTTCATCTATAGGTCTACCTCTTTGTAAATCGCCATTCTGCAATATTAAATAATGAGGTTGTATTCCATATATTTTTGGTCTGATTGATATTCTATTGACAGCGGTAGATGCTGCATTTATATCACCAGTTGATTCAAGTTCATTAGTTAAATATTGAATATCATATTTTTTACTTACTTCTTGTAATGCACTAGCATTCACTTTTTCAGGTGGACCAACTAAAGGTCCAGTCCATCCAACAACTAAAGCGTTGATTGATGTTTTTTTATCTTTTGATTTTGGACCTCTGTTTGAATTTCTCATTTCAGTTTCAAGTTCTTCAAGAGAATTTACAAAAGTAAATTCATATGAAGTAGGAGTGTTATGACCTGCAAATCCTGAAGCTTGAGTATTGATTTGAAATTTTTCTGAAGGTTTTATATCAGCAATTAAATTTCCTGCTTTAAAGTGTTCAGATATATTTGTTTTTACGCCACCATCTTCAATGAAATCAGGAACTTTAATACCTTTTGAAGCTACAAAATCTTTAAGACCTTCTGTTACACCGCCTAACTTCGATTTAATATCAAATCCAGTAGGTTGTATTCCTTTAGCTTTAGTTGCCAATCCCTGTGCTGCTGCATTAAGTTTTTCTCTACCAATTCCACCAAACTTTGCAAAAGGATTAAGATTTAATCCTGCATTATTAACACTTTTTAATTTAGCTTTATATTCAGCTGAAACTCTTTCAACAACTTTGGTTGTCGGAGTGTTTTCTGGTTTTAATGAAGTAGTAACTTTAGTAGGATTAACTGCAAGCTTTTGAATACTTTCAAACAATGTAGATTCTTTTAATGTTGGTAGTAAACTTTTTATTGAATTCACCGCAGCTTTTGGACTTGCGTGTGTAATTTTTTTATTTAAAAAACCATTACCTCCTCTACCACCAGTTTGAGCTTGTATTGCTGTTAATTGAGAAGCTGTTTTTTGTAATGATCCATCTCCGGCTGAGTTCGTGAGAACAGCTACCATCGGACTTTTACTTAAACTCTTTCCTATTTTAGTGAAAGCTTGTAATGATTTCAATCCACCTTCTTCTTTAAAATTTCCTAAAGTAACACCTTCATTGTTTATTTTATCAAATTGAACATCATCATATATTTCACTTGTTTGTTTACTTATTGAAGCTTGAGTTTGAAAAAAAGCATTTGCAACATCTTTACCAACAAATTGTGAAAATTGTTGAGGATCACCTTCAACTTCGTATTCAACTTGAATGAATGCATAGTATCGAGGAAATTTAACGATGTCATTTTCTAATACATAATCTGTTATAGTGGTTGAAAATGGTGCACCTTCTCTAGTTTTTCCAGTAACACTTGTAATTTCAAGTGGTGTTTGACTTAATATTACGCTGCGGCCTTTACCAGTGTTTATGGGCATTATTCAAGACCTCCTCTACCTAATTTACGAAATATTTCTTCAGCAAACTCTATTCTCTGTTCAGTCTTAGCTAAGCTTGCATTCGGTCTTTCATATTTATCTTGAAACACTTCAGTCGCTTCTTTAACAGTTTCTGCTTTTCTTAATGGTCCTAAACCTAAGTAACTAAATGTTTCAAGTTCATATTTGACATAAAGTAGTTGTGCTTCAAGTGTTGTATGGCTTAATCCTTGACTTGCTGAAAACTCAACTAGTTTTCCAAATCTATCACCTGCGGCTTTAGCTGGATTCCATTGTGCTATACCAAACGATCCTTCATCTTGAAACCCAGACTTTGCTGTTGGATCAATATCACCTTTGTTTGCAGTTGCAGCAGATTCAACACAAAAATTACCAATCATACCACACGCTTGTTCAACTGTAAATTCTCCACCTTCTTGAGATATAAAAAAATTAAAAGCTCTTTCAATATTAGATTTGCCTGTTAAAGTTATTGATACGTTTGATGCTAATTTAGTGTCACCTGCATTGGATTCAATTTTTGGAATAGATCCTATGATTAAAGGCAATTGTGAATTTTGGCCATCTAAGAAAAAACCAAACACTTGTGCCATAGGTTTAAGTTGTGTGTTTGCACCTAATCCTGATGTTCCACCTTCTGTTGTAGGTATCGCAACTTGAGCCCAAGGTAAATCAGCAGTAGGTATTAAGTTTGTATTTTCAGTATGTATACCAAATATTCGAACTTTAACTCTATCTAATTTTAAAGGATCGTTGACATCAATAACTCTACCAACAAACCAACGAGTAGAATCACCGTAATAAGTCTGCGTCATAATTCAAACTCCTGACCAAAATAACCCAGCTTTCCACACAACAATTGAGTTGACACGGACTGATCTCCAAAAGAATGTTTTGCTGCACATATTATGTAATCACCTGATTTTTTAGTATCAAGCTTTAATGTGGATTGATCCTCTTCACTATTATCTAAAAAAACTACTCTTATCGTTTTTCCTATAGTGTAGTTTTCATCACCTGTTAAAAATTCTCGAGCTCTTACGTTAATTTCTAAAGGTGATTTAGCTAAAAAGTTTTGAAGTGCGAGTGAAACTATTTTTTTTCTGTGATCGCCTTCTGTAGTTTCATCATTATAACTCTTAAATGAAGTTGTAGATTTAAATGCACCATTAGTGGATATTTGAGAAATAACTTTTGAATCGTATGTTGAAACCTTTTTATCTCTTACTTCATAGCTTGAACCATAAACATATCTAGCGTTACTTCCACCCAACTTGTTATCTATTACTAAATCTTGAAAAACTTTATCGACATCAAATTTTACGGGTGTTGGTAAACCCGTTGACGTATCATAAAATTGATAGTTTGCACCTACTAATCCACTTCTTATTAATGAATATAAATCTTCTGTATCAGAAATATTGTAGTCATCTATTGCATAAAATTTAGGTTGTTCTTCTATGTTTACACTCATACTTGGTGCATATATAAAGGGCATACCAGTATTGATTGGTGTTTGTGTTAACATAGTTCCTAAATCTTTTAAAACGAGATTATTTAAAGCTAGTGTTGAAAAAAGATAAAAAGGCATGCCGTCGGAAGTTACAACTTTATTTTTCAACCACATTGAAGCTTCAATCGGATGTAAATTTGGAACTATGACTTTTAAACCATTTCTTGAATCTTGTCCGACTATAGATAATTCTTTATCTAAGTATTCTAGTAGTATTTTCTCTATCATAGAAGAAGGACTTCCTGAATACGATCTACTAATGTTTTGAACCGATGATTCAAAAGCGTGGTATTCAATACAATGAATAACAACACTTTCCGTTCTTTCATCAGTTTTAATGATGTTTTCAATTTTGTCAATTAAAAAATCTTTTTCAATTTGAAATCCTGAAGTTTTTTCTTCACTATGCTGCAGTACTATACTTAATTTTTCTCCACCAGAAAAATCAAATGATTGTAAAATATTATTATGATCTAAAAAGAAAAACTTAGCAGTAATATAAGGTTTGTTAATATGTTCATATATTTCAAATGCGCTTATATTATTTCGAATATCTATTAAAATACCATCGGATAATCTTGCGTTAGATATTACAGCCGATTCAATAGTATATTCCGTTCTTCTTTCAGGGATATTAAATTCCACATTATTCTCTTATAGATTTTTTATAACTCGTAACTACTTTACTAATTAAAGAAGGTTTGATAACTTTAATTTGTTTCAGTGCTTCATTATTATTAAACCAGACTTCTTCAACTGTTACTTCTGTATCTTGTGCACCTGGTCCACTAAAAGGATCATGTTCTCCAAAAATTAAACCATCTCTTGTGTAATGATGAGCAGCCAGATATTCATTAGAACTTGAAACAATATTACAAGTTTCAACAACTCCTGACGTGTTGGTTGAAGTTAAAAGTTCACCTCCAGTAGTAAAACTATTAGTCGTAGATAGTTTAATAACTATTTGACCTAAGTTTAAATCTCTTCTTACAATTTTACCAGAAGCACCAGATGTACCACCTGATACAGTTTGACCAACTTTAAACTTAGATGAAATATTTTCTCGCGTTGTCACTGTTACGTTTGGAAATATTTTTTTAATGTAGGTTTGCAGTTCGCCATTAACTAAAGGCCAACCTTGTTCTCTTAAGTTGTCATTTAATAAATAGAAAGTCCAATAATATAAAGGTGTATCATATAATTGTATTGAAACTTGATCTGGTCTGAATCCTTCTTGAATATTAAAAAAATTTAAAAAGGTAATGTCATCTTTAATCTGATCTACAATGTTAGCATATCTCGAAATATCTTGAAATACTGTAGCTTTATCTTCGTTACCAAATAAGTAAAGTAAATTTTGAAAATCTTGAAAGTACTGCATTAATAACCGTCCTTAATATCGTTTTTACTAAGTGTCTTACGCTCAACAAAACTTAATGTTAAATCAATTTCATTTGGTTGTCCATCTCTTCTAAATGCACCACCAGTAGGATTTACTGTATAGCTAACATTTCTTAAGTAACAGTGATGTAATCTAGGGAGCTTTGAATTTTTTGCTCCTTTGTATTTAAAAATTATTTCAAAAACATTTGGAAATTTAAAACCTATATCTGCATTTACACCGTCTCTGCCAATTGGAAGTGAATATGTATCTGGATATAGTTCTCGTCTGAAATGCCTAACAATTTTTTCTACGGTTGCTGCTTCTTGTTGTGATTCTGCAATCATTTTAAATTGAAAAGTAAATTCTCTTAGAGCCACACCTCTGAACAAAGCTCTAACGTTTGGATTTATTATTGCTCTGTTTGTTAATGTTAAAGCATTACGTATTCCTTCATTAGGTGTAAAGTTAATTAATCTTGCTGCTGCCAGCCTAGCTGCTGTTTCACCTAGCCTTTGATTTCCTGTTATTAATTGAAAAACACTTTCCACAGAATTACCAACTTCGCCTAAAGTGGCTGCTAACATATCAGCTCCAGCCGCAGTTGAAGCTTCAATACCTGCACCTACGCCATTAAGATTTGCATTATCATATTGAGCGTTATCATTAAATTGCATTGTAAGAGGAAAATACATATCGACTATAGGTGAATCTTTTACTGGTTGAAATGTAAAACCTCTTTCTGCAGATGCCACTACAGCATCAAATGCAGATCCTTTAAATTTGTCTTTTAAAAATTTTGATAAAGGATTTCCTCCTGCTTTATCACTAAAAATTCCTGTTCTTGCAGAAGCTTCTGCAGCTGCACCTTCACCTCCACTTGGATCGTCACCTACTATTGAAGCAATTCCGCTCGAGCCGAGATCACTGAAATCTCGTGTAGATGCAGTAGTTGTTGGACCGGCTCCTAAGTTAGCAAAATTTGTATCTTCAGAAAACGCAGAAGTTACACCTTGATTCCTCAAATTATCTTCTGTTTGTTTATCTAATATTTTTTGTGTGCTTCCGGGTTTATTAGGTTGTAGTGAGAACATTCTAAAAGAAACTCTTGCTTGATATGCTGGATTAGCATCCTCTATCGGGTATTTAAGTGTTTCACCACTAGATTTACTAAGACCTTGATTATTAGGTAATTCATCTTTCAAACCAACACTAATAGTATTTTTAAGAGTAGTTTTTCCAACTTCAAGTAATTCAGGTCCGGTTATACCAGATGGAAGTAGTTCTCCACTAGCTCCTCTTCCAGCTATTCCTGTTCCTATTGAAAGTTCTGACATATATTTTTCCTATAGATAAATATTATTAAGTTTTATTTTTCTATTTATAACAAAAAACATGGCTTATTCTGGTAGATACTCAATCAAAAATGCATCAAAGTATAGAGGTGATGTTAATAATATAATATATAGGTCTTTATGGGAGAAGGCAGTATTTCAGTGGTGTGATAAGAATCCTAAAGTAAAACAGTGGAGTTCTGAAGAAATCATTATACCGTATTATTATGAAGTTGATAAAAAGTATCACCGATACTTTGTAGACATGAAGATAGTAACAGAAGATAAAATTCTCTTAGTTGAAATTAAACCAGAAAAAGAAACAGTTCCTCCAGTAGGACAAAAGAGAACTAAGAAATATATCGCTGAAGGTTTATCATATATTAAAAATATGAATAAATGGAAAGCGGCAAACGAATATGCTAAAGACCGCGGTTGGGAATTTCAAGTATGGACGGAAAAAACATTGCAAGAAATGAAGTTACTCACAAAGCCTGTACCGGGTAAGCTTAAGAAGATTGCACCATTTAAACCTTTTAGAAAAAAACGTAAGAAAAAGTTATAAATAGTCTTATGAGTAATCTATTTCAGAAATTAGAACTTGAAGCTTTTAGAGCTGGTATTAATCCTCGAACTCAACAATCGCGTGAATGGTTTAGAAAAAGAATTCAAAGACTTACAAGAGTTAATCGTGAACAATTGATGAGAGAAGATGAAATAACAAAAAGAGCCACACATAGTTTTGGCTCTATGTTTATGTATTTTTACGATCCAAAAACAAAAGATAAATTACCTTATTACGATACATTTCCATTAGTGATTCCAGTTGAACCTGCAGAAGGTGGATTTAGAGGTATTAATTTACACTACCTACCTCCAATTTTAAGAGCTAAATTTTTAGATGCTTTATTAGATGTAACTAATAATAAAAAATATGATGATACAACAAAGTTCAGATTAACTTACGACATATTAAATGGCGCTAGAAAAATGAGATATTTTAAACCGTGTTTTAAACACTACTTACTTAATCATGTAAAATCAAGATTTGCAGAAGTACCTGCACCAGAATGGGAAATAGCGACATTCTTACCGACTGCGCAGTGGAAAAAAGCTTCTGCTGGTAGAGTGTATTCAGATTCAAGGAAAGTAGCAAATGGCCAATAGTATTGAAGATTTAAAAGCATTAGCCAACACCAAACTTGGTTTTGCAAGATCAAACAGATTCTTAGTAACACTACCGAGTATAGGTGCTGGTGGAGGATTATTAGGAGGAATTGTAGGAATAGTATCACAAGCCGCGGGTACGGGCACGGGTGGAGGTGCAAGTCCAAGAGAAATAAATATATTATGTTCAAATGCAACTATGCCTGCAAAACAAATACTTACAAATGATAGAAGAATTGGTATGGAATACCAAAAGATGGCGTATGGTTATGCCGTTGATGATATAAACATGACTTTTTATCTTATGAATGATTACGGAATAAAAGATTACTTTGATAGTTGGAGGCAAACAGTTATTAACGAAAATGACATGTCATCAAATTATAAAAATGATTACGCTAAAAAAGTAACCATACATCAATTAAGACAACCTTTAGCAGGATTTAGTAAACAAGTAGGACCAATAAGGTTTAATGCTGGAATCGGTGGAGGCACCGTATATTCTGTTGATTTGATAAAAGCTTTCCCTATTGCCACAAGTGCAGTAGAACTTACTAACGATTTAGATGGATTAGTTCAGCTAACCGTTACCTTTGCGTATACTAATTGGGAAAGATCAGGAAGTACGCAAGGATTTATAAACATGGACATCGATACACCATTAGGTGGTATTGATATATTATAAGGAGTGAAATATGGCATTGCCAGTATTAGCTAATGATAAACCAACGTATGAAGTCGTAGTACCTTCATCACAAGAAACATTTAAGTTTCGACCTTTTTTAGTTAAAGAACAGAAGAGTTTATTAGTAGCATTTGAATCACAAGATAATAAACAAATATTAAATGCTATGCTAAATTGTATAGAATCATGCGTACCCGGCGTTGATTTAAAAAAATTAGCAACTTTTGATTTGGATTATCTTTTTACGCAGATAAGAGCAAAATCTGTAGGTGAAATAAGTACAGTGCTTTCTGCATGTACAAAATGTAATGAAGAGAATGAAGTTAAAATCAACTTAGAACAAATTAAAATGGAAAAAGCTGATTTGAAAACTTCATTGATTCCCATAACAGATACCATTAATGTTGAAATGAAATATCCAACATATTCAGATGTTATGAAGAATCCAAATTATATGAAGAGTGATGCAAGTAGAGTTGATACATTATTTGAATCAATAATGTCTTGTGTTTATGCTGTACAGACAGAAGATGAAAATATAATTATAAGTCAAGAACCAAGAGAAGAAGTAGAAAAATTCATGAATTCTTTGACTAATCAACAACTCGAAAAGATAACAAAATTTGTTGAAAGCATGCCGACATTACAACATGAGCAAAAATATATGTGTGTAAAATGCGGACATGAAAATACATTGGAACTGAAAGGATTACAAGATTTTTTTTAATTAACCTCTCTCATGAAACGTTGGAGAACTATTTCAAGACGAATTTTTTAATGATGCAACATTTCAACTATTCATTAACTGACTTAGAAGGAATGTTACCGTGGGAGAGAGAGGTATATTTAATGTTACTTAATGATCACTTAGAAGAAAGAGCACGAGAGGAACAAAGGCAATCAAGATGACAACATTAGCACAAGTCAACGCGAGCTTAGGTGTTACCAACATAGCACTATCAGATGTAGCAAAAGAGCAGAAAGAAACAAATAAAGGTATTTCTAAATTTGTAGATTTCTTAAAATCTAAAGATACACGTGATAC
>MDSW01025118.1_pt1 | contig 20931 bp, 15 predicted proteins | sample 811171 | NCBI WGS metagenome assembly MDSW01 (sample SAMN05326641, study PRJNA326480) | marine metagenome | isolation source: seawater | place: Atlantic Ocean: North West | collected 2012 | reverse complement strand
CCTTGCGGTGGCGCTTGGCGCCGCCCTTTCCGAGCCCCTTGCCTCCTTTACCTCTGCCAGACATGTTGAGTGAGTGTTACGAGTGTGTTCGTAAATGTGGCGGCAATGGCGAGCGAGAGCGGCTTTTACGTCGATTCCGGCGACATCACTGACCCATTTTGCTCGTAGGGAAACAAAATATACACACGCGAGAAAGGTGGCAGCGTTCAGCCTTTTTTTTCAGTGCGCGGGGAAGCCGTTGGCCAATCACAGAGCGGTAAATCGTAGTACAATTATTACGTGTTGCTGCAACTGCGCCGGTCAACGAAAGACGCCCGCGAACGAACAAGATGGAAACGGAGTGCCGTGTCGCTCAGTCGTCGATCGATCGCGCGCCGCGCCGCGCGCACCTCGCCCGCGCTCCGTCATGGACGCCCTCCTCAGCGGCGGCGGCTTCGACTTCGCCGCCGCCGCGGGCTTCGCGTCGTCGCAGCAGAACGGTTTCCTCCCCGCGCACGAGGCGGAGCGCGTCGTCGAGTCGTTGAGGGAGTTCACGATCGAAGACGTCGGATCTCCGGCGTGGTCGTCGCAGCGGCAGTCCCTGGAGCGCCTCAACGTCCAGGCGCATCACAACGCGGTGACGAACAGCGACGAGTTCGTGAAGGAGTTTCTCGTCTCGCACGACAAGGTGGCGACGCTCGTGCACGAGCTCCTCGTGATCGAGGCGTGGAAGGCGAACGTGTTCAGGCGCGTCCTGTGCACGCACCGGTCCCCACACGACCGCGTCGGCGCGGTGCACGCCGTTCCTTGAGGACTTTACTTCCCGGCGCACGCATCTGTCCGCGCACCCCACGCTTTCAATCCCGACACACCTCGACGCCTCACAACTCCGCTTCTGACGCCTTTCAACTCCACCCCGACGTCGCTTTGAACGATGGAACGACCCTCGTCAGTCGGTTCCCCGAGGACGCGCTCGAGGCGTCGACGACGAACATGAACGCGTACCTCGCGTGCTACTTCGAGGCGACGCTCGTGAACTTGCTCGAGATCGCGTTCTATCACCAAGACGCGTGCGAGGCGGCGGGCGACGACGCGCTGTTGGAGCTGACGGACTACTGCGCGCGCGCGCTCGTGTATCTCAACGCCGGCGCGAAGAAAGACGCCGAGGACGCGATGCGAAAGAAGACGGCGAAGGAGCTCGTGAACCAGACCGCGGCGGAGGAGCTGAGGGAAAAAGTCAGGGACGCGCGGTTCGCGACCGCGTGCTGCGCGCTGACGGTGCTGCGGTACCTCACGGACTACGTGAACCAGGTGCCGCTGTGCGTCATGGCGCGGCTTTTAGGCGCGTTCTCCTCGCGCTGATTCCCGCGCGGCGCGCGCCGTTTTTCTTACGGACTGGACTTTTCTTCCCGGCGTCTCTCTCCGCCCACCCCTCGCTTTCAATCCCCGACCCACGCGACGCCTTTGAACTCCAACTGACGCCTCTCAACTCCACCCCGACGTCGTCGCTTCGCACGGAACGGCCCTCAGACGCGCACGATGCGCCCATGCTGCTCGTTCCTCTGCTCGAAGAGCGGCCGTGGCTTCGACGGCGGTTCGAGGACGGCATGGAGCGACCCGTCGCGGAGGTGTTCAGCGACGGCGCGTGGGGCGAGCAGGCGAGAGAGGACCGGATGCAGCTCACGAAGTGCGACGGGCAGGTGTGGCTGGCGCTGAATAATCTCACGGTGGACTCGAAGTGCCGCGCCAAGTATCGGTACGACGACCATCGAAAGGCGACGCTCGAACGCGTGAAGCGCTTCTTCAACGACGTCCTGTTCGATCAGCTCCCGATCTTGAAAGACCTGCAGAGGGTCGTGGACGAGGTCTTGCTCATGGTGACGCCGTCGTCGCACGAGGTGACGCAGGGGCGCCTCATCTTGGAGGTCGTCCCGGAGACGCGAGAGGCGCTGCTTAACAAGACGGAGGACGAGTGGAAAGCGATCGCGAGCGGACACCTCGCGACGCACTTCGCCGACACCCCGGAGAGTCGCACCGCCGCCGCGATGAAGATGGACGACATGGCCGCGATGTTCGAGTTCATGTGCGAGATGGACGACGCGAAGAAGGCGACGGCGAAGGCGGCGAGAAAGCCGGAGCCGCCGCCGCCGAAGGGGATCGTGCGCGTGGACTTCTCGCGGCTCTCCCCGGACGACGGCGAGTACTACCGCTGGCACGTGTACGACATGGAGTTCGACCCGCGCGGCGACGCGAAGGAGGTGGAGGTGAAGCTGACGGACGGGAACGTCGCGCGCGGGGATCAGTACAAGCTGTCGCCGCCGGCGCCGACGACGCCGGCGCCGGGGAAGACGGAGCGCGCGCGCGCCGCGCAGACCGCCGCGGCGGCCGCGAGCGAGCGCACGCCCGTGCCGCACGACGGGAAAGTGGCGGCGACGTACGGCGCGACGAGGGCGGAGGCGACGCTGGATCTGCCGGCGCCGGGACGGCCGCACGCGGACGTGTACGGCGCGGGGGGGAGCGGCGTCGACGGCGCGGCGTCGGACGCGATTCGCGAGTTGTCGGACATGCCGAACGGCGTGTGGGTCACGATCGGGCAGCTCAGCAGGGACGGGTTCGCGCTGCAGCTCAAGTTGAAGAAGACGAAGGGCGTGCACGAGGCGTACCGGTGCGGGAAGAGCGGGAAGTATTACGTGTACGAGCCGTCGGGGGGGGCGATCACGGTGCTGAGGAAAGAGAAGAAGTAGATGAGCTCAGTTAAATAGATTAATATCCAGCTACTGTATTTTTAAATCCGCGCGAAGCATCAGGTGGTCGGACGGATGCTTCTCGCACGGCAGTCCTTTCGGCCCGATGTCATTTTCATCTGGTAGCGCGCCCACGCTCAATATTCCGCACTCTCTAGGCACGAATATGTAATCGATGCACATCTTCGCCTCGCCTTTTTTGTAATTCCCCGAGCGAATCTTCCACGTCGTGAACGCCGGGTGAATGCCGTTTATTTCTTCGTAGGCGCTGCGTAACCCCCCCGCTACACCGTTCCTGACCCTATCCACTGCCGGTTCAGATGGGACGGCGTTGAAGTCACCCGCGACGATCACCGGTAAAAAAAAATTAGTAGGGCTGTTACTTCTCATCTTTTCTACCGCTTGCATCATATGGAACGCTTGATTTCGCCTTTTCTTCGCGCCTTCTTCGTCCTTCTTCGAGTCCAGGTGCACAGTTGCGACGACAACCTCTAAAGTCGAGTTCTGATACTCTTCCCACCGCGGCCCGTGCGTCTCCTCGCGCGGTGGTAACACGCGGAAGCGCGCGACGATGCACTTCCCAGCGTCGATACACTTACCTAATAAAGATTTGTCGTCGTCGACGTCTTTACTCCTCCGAGGCACGCCCGGGAGGTCCATGCCGCAGAGCTGAAGCTTCTCGCGCTTGTAAAAAATCGCGACCCCGTCCCGGAGCATCCCCCCCGACAGCTTCCTGCACGGGCTCCACTCGTCCTCGCGGTAGATTCCGTCGTACCCCGCGGCGTCCATCGCGGGCTTGAACGCGTCGTGGTAGTGATCGACCTCCTGAAGGCACACGACGTCCGCGTCTTCGGCGATTATCTTTCCGAGGAGCTTCGCGCGTCGCGCGCCGAACGCGAGATCGCACGGCGGCATCGACGTGAACCCCGCGTCCGGGCCGGAGAGCGCGTCCGCGAGGACGTTGTATTGTATCACGCTCAAGGTATCGGTGGAGCGCGACATCGCGCGCGCGTCGTCGTGCCGCGGGGGCGCGACGGTCTGAGGAGAGTCGCGGGTCGGATCGGATTGTTGACTTGACTTTTTGCCAAACTGTTTCTCTCTTTTCGCCAAACGTCGTCTCGTGTCCTCTCGCGCCGCGTCGTCTCTCATTCGCGTCCGTCCGGGTAAGCGTCGCTGCCGACGCTCCACACCCCGCTGCTGCCGTCGTCCGAGCCGCCTAACCTTCCCATCAACACCTTGCTCGCTTCCTCGCTCATCGCGGGCACTCGCGGCGGCTGCCACCCGCCGCCGCCGCCGACGACGCCGCCAACCTCTCCCTCCTCCGCCGCCGCGCCGCCGACGCCTCTCCCCTTCGCCGCGCTCGCGCCGTACCCGAACCCGGCGCCGTCGCTGTAGTCCGTGCTCGAAGCCGTCGTCCCCGCCGCCGCGGCCGTCGCGCGGCTCACCGCCTCCCTCGCCCGCGACGTCTTACCGCCGTCGCGTTCCCACGGCTTCTTCTTGACGCGCTTCCTCGACTTCGGGAGCTTCGCGTTCGGGTTAGGGGGCTTGTCGTCCACGTCCTTGATCCCCGGCGGCGTCTCCCCTTTCTCGAGCATCTCGAGAATCTTCACGTAGCTCGGCGGGTGCGGCGGGTCGTCGCGCGGCGGCTCGCTCACGTCCGCGGTTGAAGACGGTTTCCTCGAAGGGCTCGCCCCCGCCGCCGCCGCGCTCGTCGTCTCCGTCGCGCCGCGCTTCCCCCCGCGCCCCTCCGTCGCGCTCCCGTACGTCCCGAGCGACGCGCGCGTCGCCACCTCGGGCGGCGGCACGATCACGTCGTCGTCGTCCTCCTCCTCCTCCTCCTCGTCCGCGCGCGAGTACCGCTTCGAGTGTTTCCCCGGGGACGCGACCGCGGGCGACTTCACCCGATCCTCCTCCTCGTCGTCTTCGTCGTCGTCTTCCCATCGCGCGTTCGCGCCGACGTCCTCCACGCCGCGACGGTTCGCATCCCGCCGGTTCGAACCCCCCTCTCGCGGCGACGTCATCGTCGTCGTCGGCTTCGCCGGCGACGTCAGCGGCGACGCGTACAGCAACGCTTTGATCTGCGCGAGCTCCTCCCGGACGCTCTCCGGGACGTCGCCGGCGCCTCCGTTCGGCGTGGTCACCGCGCTCCTCGCGCGGACGTCCTCGACCGCGTTCGCGACGACGCCTCTGAGTTCCTCGCGCAGGTCGTCGCGCAGAGACGCGATCGCGGCGGCGACGGAGGACGACTCCGCGGCGGCGGCGGCGCCGCCGCCGCCGCGCCCCGCCGCCATCGCGTTGACGCTGGCGGCGTCCGCTCTCGCTTTCGCGACGAGCGCGCGGACGTCCTCCACGGAGTGCGCGAGCTCGTCGGAGCGCGCGCGGAGCGCCGCGGCCTCCTGCGCCGCGGACGCGGACGCGGCGGCGGCGGCGGCGGCGGACGCGGCAGCGGCGGACGCATCCGCCGTCCGCGCGCGCCGCTTCGAGAGCGATCGCGCGACGTACGACAGCGCCGCGGTCGCGGCGACGGCGCGGGCGACGACGCGCGTCCACGGCGTCGACGTCTGCGGCTTCGACGTTCCCGGGGGAGGGCCGACCCCGGGCGGCGGCGGCGGCGGCGGCGGCGGCGGCGAGGTCCCGCCGAAAGCGCCAGAAGCGATCGGCGCGGCGGTCGGCGTCGACGCGGTCTCTGCTCGCGGCGCGCGCTTGAACGCCTCCTCGATCTCCGCGGTCGTGAGCCCTTTCTTCTCTAAGAACGCGCGCTTCGTCGATTCGGGCGAGGACGACACCTGCGGGGTGATGGTCGAAGGGTGGGACGCGAGGGAAGGTCAGGACGCGTCATCGATCGGAGTTTGAACGACGCGGCGTCGTGGAGAAGGGCGAACAACGAGAGACACGCGACGCCCGCGCGCGAGATCTGACGCGCCTGCGGGTGCTTGAGGAACGCGACCGCGTTTAAGACCATGTCCTCGCGGACGACGGCGTCGTCCGCGGCGTCGTCGTCGTCGTCGCCGACTCCCATCGCGGCGACGGGACGCGTTCGAGGCGGCCCGCGCGCTGGAGATGTACTGTCGTCGTTCGAACGCGTCGCCGAGGACTACGACGACTTTTGAAGGCGCACCAGCTCAAAAGTTTTTCACCCATACATCGGTTTCAACATTTGATCGTGTCCCCTTTCAACTGACCGATGAACTTTTTTCCCTGCAGCTTGCTGCAGAGAGAGATCAGTCAAAGACGAGGCCGCCTTCTTCACTCTTCCTCGCGCCACAGCGACGCCCACGTTCGCAGGCGCTCGCCCGCGCACGAGCCTTCCGCGTGAACACGCGATGATGGCGTCGATGGCGACGCCGGCGACCGCGCGCGCGCCGACGCGCGCGCGCGCGCTGACGTCCCGCGCGTCGAAATTCGCCCACCACGCCGCCGCATTCGACCCGTTCGCGGCGAAAAGCGCCCGCAGCGCGTCCTCCTCCTCCTCCTCCTCCTCCTCCTCCTCCCGCCGCGGCCGCGGCTCTCTTCGCGTGCGCGCGCTCGTGAACGTGGACTTGGGCCCCGCCGCGGTCCTCGGCGCGAGCGTGATGACGTCCGCGATCGCGCTCTACCAAGTCCGCGCGTCGAGGCCGGAGGTGTCGAGAGACCAAGACGTCTTCTTCTCCTCCGTCGGGCTTCTGTGCGGCGGCATCCTCGTGTTCCAAGGGTGGAGGTTAGACCCGCTGATGTTGTTCGGGCAGCTCCTGACCGTCGGCACCGCGGTCGCGTTCGCGTCCGAGACCGTCGGGCTCCGGCAGGAGATCTTGGACCGCGAGCGCGCGGGGATCGACGACGACGACGGCTGGGGTCGAGAAAAGATGCGAAACGGGTCCTCGGCGCGATCCTCCCGCGGTCGCGGCGGCGGTCGCGGCGGCGGACCCGGACCCGGCGGCGGACCCGGACCAGGCGGCGGCCGGCGGCCGATGCCACTGCCGCCGCCGAGCACGCGCCCGGCGTCGTTCGAGCGGTGGGACGCGCCGGCGTACGATCGCGGGGAGCCGGCCGGGCGGGACCGGGGCGCGGGCGCGGCGTTCGATCGACGCTTCGGCGACGGCGCGGGCGCGGGCGCGAGACGAACGCGGGACGAGTACTCGTACGACGCCGGCCGCGACGCGGAGGACGCGAGGTACTGGTCGTCGCGAGACGCGGGACCGGGACCGGGACCGGGACCGGGCGGCGGCGGGTTCATGGACGGGTTCGAGGAAGGGAGGGGCGCGGCGCCGGCGCCGGCGCGAGGCGCGCGCGGCGGCGGAGAGAGAGACGCGCGAGACCGCCGCGCGCCGCGCGCGCCGCCGCCGCCGCCCGCGGAGGACGAGTTCGGGCCCGGGCGGTACGGCGACGCCGCGGACGACTGGGAGCTCTGATTCGAGCGAGCGATTTGCACGATTTGTAACGACGAGCGCGCGCGCGACGCGACTCACGCGACTCGACGAAATCAATCTGTCAAAGCAGAAGCACCGCGGGGGAGACGCCGCCCCCTCGCAACGTCACCGGCAGCGCGTGCCCGCCCGCGACGCCGCCGACGCCGATCTCCGCGAGCAGCGTCGCCTCCCCGGCGAGCGTCCCGACGTCGGTGTCGCCCGCCCTGCGTTTCACGGCGAGCGGTCTCGAGACCGCTTCCCCCCCGCCGCCGCCGCCGCCGCCGCCCGTCGCGTCGTCGCCCGTGGTCACCGCCACCGCGTCGTCCGTCCCAATCGCCCACCACAACCCCCGCGGCGGGCGGTGCGTCCCGCGGTCCTTACTCCAGCTCAGCACGCGCCCGGTCGCGACCGCGGGCTCGCGGCTGACGTCGACGACATCGAGCTCGCGGACGTCGTGCGCCGTCGCCGCGCGCTTCGCGGCGGCGATAAACTCCGGCGGGGACCGACCGTCGTGGTGGATCACCAGACGCGCGATCGGGACGCGCGCGGGCGCGGCCGCCTCGTGCGCGGCGACGACCGCCGCCGTCGCGGTCGCCGCGGACCTCTCCGCCCACTCGCGCGCGGGCGGGGCGTCGGCGTCGGCGTCGGCGTCGGCGTCGGCGTCGGCGTCGGCGTCGTCCTCCGCGCCGCCGCCGCCGCCCGCGACCTCGCGGGACGTCCTCGACCACCGCCCCAGCATCGTCCCCGTCTCGTCCGTCACCGCGACGACGCCGCGCGCGAACGCGCCCGCGCCGCCCCCCCTCCCCCGCCGCGCCGCGCCCGGCCCCGGCCCGACGCCGACGAAGACCGTCCCCGCCGGCGCGAGGTTTTCGTATCTCGTCGCCTGACCGCCTCTCAGCGCGCAGAGCTCAAACGCGAGCCGCCGCGCGTCGCCGCCGACGCGGCGCGGCTTCGGCGCGCGCGCGCGCCGCGCGCTCGCGCGCACGACGTCGTCCTCCCCGCCGTCGATCACGATCACGTCGTAACGCTCTTCGATGAGACGTTTCAAGCACGCGTCGAGCTCGCCGGGCGTCGCCGCGTTCCCGACGCGGAACGCGTCCGCGGCTTCTAGGTCGCCGAGCACCGGCGCGATGGAGGACGCCTCGTCCGCGCCCCACGCCCGCATCGCGTCCTCGACGCCGCGCATTATTCTCTCCTTGGAGTCCTTAAACTCACCGCGCGCGATCCCGCGCCAGGTCTCGCTCCCGCTCTCGCTCCCGCTCCCGCTCTCGACGGTCACGACGGCGACGCGCGCGGGATCGCTCTCCGCGTCCGGAAGCGTCGCCGGCCCCGTCGTCAGCGCGCCGGTCCTTCGCCGCGCCGCCGTCGACCCGGCCGGCGGCGGCAGCCGCCGCATCTTCTCCCCGAGCGTCGCCCACGGCGCGAACGGCTGCCCCAACCCGGCGCGCATCTCGCTCACGCGCCGCTGCGTCGTCGCCGCGTCGACCGCCAGCGTCGACTGAGGGTCGAGGGTCCACAGTACGAAGCGACGAACGTCGGGGTGGAGTTGAAAGGCGTCAGAAGCGGAGTCGAAAGGCGTCGAGGTGTGTCGGGATTGAAAGCAACGCGAGGAGTGGGCGGAGAGAGACGATCGCCGGGAGAGAAAGTCCTTAAGGATCGGCGTTCACCACGCGAAAGCGGTCGTATGGGGACCAGTGTGGTAATATAGAACGCGCCTCGTTCCCGCCGCGCGCCGACGGCGACAACAGCTCCGCCGGGTACGCCATCGCGCGCGCCCTCGGCCCGCGCGGCACCAACCACACCGCGGCCGCGTCCGCGTCCGCGCGCTCCAGCAGCGGCACCCGCGCCGGGTACCGCTCGCGGTGGTACTCCAGGAGCGACGCGCCGCCGAGCTCGGGACGCGGCTCGCCCGCCGTCCCCGCGCGTTCGCCCGAGACTTCGTACTGAAGCGCTCCCTCGAGCGCCGGCCCGCCCGCGGCCGCGACGGGCGTCCCCGCTGGCGGGTCCGGGACGTTCGGATCGTCCAGGATCTCGCGGATCGTCCTCGCGCTCCTGAGCTCGCGTCCGGGGGAGACGACGACCGACGCGGCGCCGATTCCGCCGGGCGCGATCGTGAGCTCGAACCTCTGCGCGGCGCGATTCCCGCCGTCCGTCGCCGTCGTCGTCCTCGCGGTCCCTTCCCTCGACGTCAGCGTCACCGCGCGGAGGCCGCGTCGGCTCACTTCGAACTCGCGCCCGAACACCGCGAGCGCGTGCGCGTACAGCGCCTCTCGGAGCAGCGACCAGTACGCGTCCGGATCGGCGGCGTCGCCCGTCGCGGCGAGCGGACGCGACGCGCCGGACGCGAGGATTCCGTCGCCGAGGCTCTCCGTCATCGCCGCCGTCGCCGCGCCGGGCTCGCCGTGTCGATACACGACGCCGCCGGCGCCGCGAACGAAGAGCTCGACGCGCGGCGCGCCGAGGGGTTCGCCCGCGAGCGCGAGCGCGAGCGCGTCGTCGCCGTCGCCGCGGCGGACCTCGCGCGCCAGCCGCGCGCGTCTCCAGAGGTCGCCGCCGTCGCTCGCTCTCGACGCGCTCTCGCGCGCGTCGCCCGCGAGCGACAGCGGCGTCACCGCGAGCGGCGGCGTCGCGGAGAGTTCGTACGCGGTGATGACGTGCGTCGCGGGAGCGGACGTCGGCGCCGTCGACGCGTCCGGGCTCGACGCGGACGACGACGACGACGACGACGTCGCGCGGCGGAGGAGTCGTTGAATCGACGACGACGACGACGACGACGGCGTCGTCCGAACACCGCCGGGGACGATGTCGCGATGTCGCGCGAAGAGCGACGCGACGCGCTGGACGCGCGACGCCATGACCGCGCGCGCCGGCGTCGGCGCCGCCCGCATCAAAGACCGCGCCCGGGCGGACGCGATCGCGGAGCCGTCGTCGTGGTGCGCGCGGCGCGAGTGCGAGCGACCCGAGGAGTTTGACGAGCGCCCCGATGAATAAAACCAAATTGGCAACAGCCGTGTCAGCATTCAGTCATCCGACGCGCCCCCACAGCACCTCCCCACCCCGCCCCGCGCGCCGCCGCGATGTCGACAAACAGCGACAACTTCGACGAGGACTTCGCGTTCACGCGCGCGCACGTGGGCGAGTCCTTAAACCTCGCGTGCGCGGTCGACGGCTCGCGGGTGAGCATGAAAGCGCTCGAGCTCGCCTTCTCGCTGATGCGACAGAAGGAGCGCGGCGACACGCTCACGCTCGTGCACGTCCCCGACCGCACGTCCCGGGCGCCCGCGTCCGCGTCCCCGGCGCACATCCGAAGCGAGTGCGAGCTCAAGTGCGCCGACGCGCGTATCGACGCCAAGTTCGTGCTCGCGGAGCCGGAGAAGGGCGGGAGCGTGATCACCGCCATCGCGGACGCCGCGGAGCGGGTGCGTTCTATCTCACACTGGTTCCCATACGACCGCGTCGGCGTGGTGAACGCCGTTCCTTGAGGACTTTTGCCGGCGATCGTCTCTCTCCTCCCAGGGTCCCTCGGTTTCAATCCCCGCCCTCGACGCCTTTCAACTCCGCTTCTGACGCCTTTGAACTCCACCCCGACGTTCGCTCGTATGGAACGGCCCTCATCAGGTCCGCGCCGACCTCCTCCTCGTCGGCGCCACCGGTCTGCACGTCGAGCAGGGCGAGGTGCACCGGCCGTCGTTCAGCGTCATGGGGTCCACGTCGGACGGGTCGCTGCGAACGACGAACGTCTCCGTGGCGGTCGTCAAGAGCACGAGCTACGACGTAAAGCGGGGCGGCGCGAAGACGTTCATGCTCGCGACGGACGACTCGCCCGCGGCGCGCGTGGCGTTCGCGCTGCTGGTCACGAAGCTCGCGACGCCCGCGACGAACGACGCGATCAAGATCTTCACCGCGGTGGGCGGGGAGCGCGGGGAGGACATCGTCGCGAAGTACGCGGCGGAGTGCGCGCGGCTGGGGTTCGCGAAGTGCGAGACGAGGGCGGAGTGTCACGAGAAGAGAGTCGAGGCGGGCGAGAGCGTGTCGGACGCCATCCTGAAGGCGGCGAGGGCGTGGGAGGCGGACGCGTTGCTCCTCGGGACGAACGCGTTCTCGAGTAAGACGCTGGGGAGCGTCTCGGACGGGTGCGCGCAGGAGGCGCGGTGCACGACGATCGTGGTGAAGGATCCGCGGGTGTAGAGCGCGGAGCGGAGCGGAGCGCGCGAGGCGACGAGCGCGTCGAATGCTTTTTGTATTTTACCTTCGTAGTGTCTTGTACTTAAGTGTCTTGTCTCTATGTCTCGTCCTAGTGCTCCCAGGTCTCGTCCTAGTGCTCCCAGGTCGCGCGTCGAGCTCTCAACGCGCGCGCCGGGAAAAAAATATGTTCGTCGTCCGTCGTCGAGTCGCGCGGGCGCGATTCGGAACGCGACTCGGAACGGGGAATCGATCGCCGTCCGCGCGAATAATCAAAATCGCCCCCGTCGCCCGTCACAGCGCGTCGCCGTCGTTCATCTCCGGCAACCCGTCCTTCAGGAACATCGTCAGGACGTCGTCCCCAATCTCGTCCGCGTCGAGGCTCCCGTTCGTCGGCGGCACGTCGAACGCGCCTCCGACGCCGCCGCGCTGCGCGCCCTTGCCCGCCGCGCTTCCGCCCGCCATCCCAGCGCCGCCACTCGAATGCTTCCCTCCGAGTTGGTGCTGCCCCATCACCACGCCGGGTCCCACGTGCACGCCGACCATGCCCCCTCCGCCGTCCGGCATCATCCCCGCGGGCATCATCAGCGACCCCCCCGGACCTGGAACGAGCCCGGGCCCCGGACCTGGAACCATCCCGCCGTGCTGCATCATCATCGGCGCCCCGCCCGGGCCCCCGCCGTGGGGGCCTCCCATCACGACGTACCCCCCCGGCGGCGGCTGGCCCGACGCGCCGTTTTTGCTGTCGGCGCCGCCGGGCATCCCGCCGGGCATCCCGCCGCCGTACACGACGGTCATCCCCGCCATGGGCCCGCCGGGTCCCATGTGCATCATCCCGGAGCCGTCCATGTGAGGGCCGCCCATGTGGCCGGGTCCCATGACGAGCCCGCCGCCGGGGCCGCCGGGGCCGTTCATAGCCGGCGAGCCCGTCGTCGGCGGGCCCATGACGCCGCCGACGCCGTCGATGGCCAAGCCCGTCATGAACCCGGCGGCGCCGGACGGCACCGTGCCGTTGTTGTTCACGCCCTGTAAACGCTTCAAGTAGAGGCGGTACTTCTGCAGGTGCGACGCGACGTTCTCTCTCGTGAGCCCCTGCACGCCCATGAGGTCGAGGATCCTCTTCGGCACCGCCTTGTCGATCCCGAGCTGATTCACCGCGGTGACGAACTGCTGATGCAACTCGGGCGACCACACCACCCTCGGTTTCTTCAGGCCGGACGTGTCGTCGTTGTCCTCCACGCCCGCGCCGCCGGCTGTCTCGGTCGCGTCGTTTGATTTTCCTTTTTTCCGTTTGTTATTGTTCCCCTTATTGCTCGCGTCGCCGTCCTTCCCGCCCGACCCGCCGCCGTCCTTTCCTCCGTCGTCGCCGCTCTTGCCGCTCTTCCTCTTCTGCGACCCGCTCCCTTTGCTATCGGTCGCGTTACCGTCCTGCTTATCGTCCGTGTTGGCGTGCGTGTCGCCGCTCACCTCCGGCGCGCCCGACGCGCCGCCGCCTTTGCCCGCCGCCCCGTCTTTGCTCGGCTCGCGCTGCCGCCGGACGACGTGCTGCCAGATGTTACGGAGCTCCTCGAGGCGAACGGGTTTCAAGAGGTAGTCCACCGCGCCGTGAATGATCCCGCGGAGGACGACGTCCGTCGCGCAGTTCGCGGACATCACTGCGGTCGGGGGGGGAGGGGAGAAGAGGGAAGCGAGAGAGGGAAGCGAGCGGACGTCAGCGACGGAAGAGACGAGACGAAGACGACGACGACGACGACGACGACGACGACGCGACGCGGGCGCGCGCGCGGGGTTTAGGTCATTCCCGTTCCGAGCGCGACGCCGCGCGCGACGGGAAAAGTCCTTAAGGATCGGCGTTCACCACGCCGACGGGGTCGTATGGGGACCAGTGTACGGGACGCACTCATGACGGGGACGTCGAGCTCGAGCGCGATGTGCTCCAGGAGTTTGAATCCGTCCATGTCCGGCATGTGCACGTCGCTGAGGACGATGTCGAAGTCGTCCCTGCGCGCGCGCAGGGTCTCGAGAGCCTCCGCGCCGCGCGAGAACGTCGTGACTGTGAAGAGGCGAGAGGAGTGAGGAGGAGAAGTGAGTGAGTGGACCCAATCGGATTCGGTGCGTCGCCGCGCGCGTGGGACGGACGGAAACGGACGCGGGGCGGGCGCCGGGGGGGCACGTCGCTGAGAACGCGCGCGCGGCGGCGTCGAGATACGCGGCACGATGTGGACGTCGCGCCTCGCGACGACGCGCGCGCTCGCGCGAGCGCTCGGGGCGTCGCGCGACGAGGCACCTCGCCGCGCGAAACTGAAGATGCGGTGTGAAATCCCGCGCGTTCGCGCGCGCACCTTCGTACTGGCACCGCTTCAGCATCTTCTCGACGATTCGCAAGCAGAGCGGATCATCGTCCACGACGAGCACGCGAAGGCCAGCGGGGAACACTTTGAGCTCCTTCTTCTCCGCCGTCATCGCCTCCCGCGCTCGATCCGGGCCGTAGGGCTTGTGGGTGACGCTCGAAAAAAAGATTCGTCACCGCCGCGCGCGACGAAGTGAAAGCGGCAACTCTCGCTCCGCGCGCCGCGCGTCGTGCCTCGCGCGCGAGAGCTCGCGACCGTCGAAACTTTCGTTCAGCGCACTCGTTCGATCACGCCGTGCCCTCCTCGCTCCTCTCCTCCGTCGCGCTCCTCGCGCGCGCCACAGTGCCGGACCGCGCGCCCTTGCGGTTCATCGCATTCCGTGCACATTTATTAAAAAAGATGTAGATCTAACCAACGTTAACGAGATCCTTTCGGAACCGTAAATCACGGTCTAAAATCTCTCGTTGCGATTATGCGAGAGCACTTGGATAGGGTTTTTTCAAGACAAAATACTTATGCTCGTTCGTGTACAACGTTGTAGTAAACGTCGGCGCAATTCTCCGCCGTCCCACACACGTGCAAACCGCATACCCTAAAGTATCCCCCTTTAGGGTTGCAATTGTTGCCATTCCTCGACGCGGCGCTTCGCACCCGCGCGCTTCCGCGCTCGCGAACGCCCTCGAACGCCCCGCGCGAACGCCGCCCGTCATGCCCCCTCGCAAAGCCCCCGCGGCGGCGAAGAGAAAGCCCGTCGACGACGCGACGCTGTGGGTCGTCGAGCACGCCGCGGCGGTGGGAATCGACAACGACGTGCTGCTAGATCTCCTCGACGCCGCGAAGGGCGCGACGCGGAGCGGGGAGATGCCCGCGCGAATCGCGCAGCGTCTGTCGCTTCAGATGCTCTCGGACGCGGTCGAGAAGAAAGAGCCCGTGAGCGCGAAGACGTGCAAGCTCCTCGCGAAGCTGGCGCCGCTCGAATCGCTGACGGACGATTCCGAGGAATTGGAGCCCAGAGTCCGCATGTGCGCCGAGGCGGCGTGCCTCGCGAGATCGAAAGGCTGGCCCGCGTTCAAGCTCGCGATCGACGACATGTTTCCCCCGCGCGTGAATCTCGCGAAGCTCGCCAAGGCGGCGCGCGACGACCTCCTGAGCGCGCACAAGAGGTGTAAATCTCCCGGCGCGAGCGAAAAGCCGTTCAACGCCGCGCGCAAGAAACACGGCGCGCACAAAGCCGACTCCGCCGCGGCGCGCAAAGACCTCGCGTCCGTCGTGAGCGCGCACGCCGCGACGCTCGGGTCGACGTCGCTTCAGCGTCTCATCGAGGACATCACCGCGGGGGCGTACATTCCTCCGCCCGGCGTGCCCAAGGCGACGCTCGCCGGCGTCAGGGTGGGTTCCCCGGGGACGAGGCGCGCGGCGGCGGCGGCGGACGACGACGGCGGCGGCGGCGCGACGGGCGGCGAGCGCCGGAAGTCGATGCTTCGCACGCCGACGAAGAAGACCAAGAATAAGCGCGCGCGCGAGGAAGAGGAAGCGGTCGAGATCGAGAAGGCTGACGACGACGCGGGGGATGAGGACGACGTCTACGCGCCGCCCGCGGACGACGCCGGCGACCCGTGGAACCGCCTCGCGATGGCCGCGGTGTCGCCGTCGCCGTCGCAGAAGAAGAAGCAGAAGGAGGCGTTGGCGAAGGTTGTCGCGGCGTCCCCCGCGGCGAAACGCGCGAAGATTGGGGCTGGCGAGCCGAAGCCGAGCACGCCGGTCGGAAGAGTCGTGAACGCGCTCGCGCCAGGGCTGTGGCGTCGACGCGCGTTGGGGCTGGCGAAAGAGCCGGAGCACAAGCGGTTCAACTCGGACGGCGAAGAAGAAGAAGAAGACGACGACGACGACGACGCGTTCGGGATCATGCCCACGCAGGCGGCGCCGACGGAGGAGGACCTCGAGGCGGAGGCGAAGTCCAAGTCGGCCAAGCAACCCGGGTTCTTGAGCCGGGTGTTCGGCGGACGCAAGAAGGACGCCGACGCCGCGGGGACGCTGGCCGAGGACGCGGACTACGCACCCCCCGGCGGCGGCGGCGGTTCATCTTCCGACGACGACGATGACGACGACGACGAATCCTTGAAGAAGCGGCTGTTGGCGAGCCCCGGCGGCGGGTTCTACGGCGGCACCCCGCGGAAAAGCCGCGGCGGCCCGCCCCTGATTCCGAAACCGCTCGGCGTCGCGAACCGACACTCCAACGCGCGCGGGGGCACGATCAAGGCGGCGAGATCGGCGGGCAACACGCCGGGCGGGTCGACGCCCGGCGGCGCCGGCGGCGGCGCGGGGATCGCGCCGCAAAAGAAGGAGAGGACGCCGTGGGCGGAGGAGGACGTGGACTTTCTCCTCGAGGGGTACGAAAAGTTTGGCCCGGACGGAGAAGACTCGAAGACGATGTGGGCGGACATCCTCATCGCGGGCATGAAACAAAACCTGTTCAAGGACCGCACGTCCATGGACTTGAAGGATAAGTACCGGAACATAAAAATCAAGAGAGCGAGAGAGGCGGCGAACGCGCTCGAGGAGGAGGAGGAGGGCGGCGGCGGTCTGTGGACGCTCATCGCCGGGAAGAAGAGACGCCGACGGAGCATGAACAAGATAAAGAACGCGATCACGGGCGAATTGGAGAGGCGGCCGGGGAAGGCGAACCGGCACTCGAACTTCGCGCACACCTCCGGGGTCACGCAGGAGGGCGTGCGGAAGATGCGGCAGCGGTGGACCGCGGAGGAGGAGGACTGCCTGCGGAAGGGCATGGCGGAGTTTAACCCGCCGGGGAAGGAGGGCCCCACGGATTGGATCTCCATCCTGGACAAGTACGACACGGTGATGATCGATCGCACGTCCATGGACTTGAAGGACAAGTGGAGGAACATGAAGAAGAAGATGGACAAGGAGCGCGCGGATCGCATCGCCGCCGCGCTCGCGGACGCGGGCGAAGAAGCGTCCTCGTGAAGCGACTGAAGCGGCGCGCGGTAGTACCTGTATTCGTTTGGTTTCGTTGTATGATCTTATAGTCTAGTCGTCGACGACGCGATGATTGTGAAATACCCACGGAAGTACTGTACGTCACGAACGCTCCGCTCCGCGCGCGATGAAACGCTAACGCGCTACTCTTTACCTACTACACGTGCCCATTCTACGCCCGCCTACCTATGCTAATCGAACTCGAACCACCGCTCGCCCACGTCCTCGAGCCTCGGCACGCGTTCCTCCGCGCGCGCGATCGCGAAGACGTCCAGCTTCACGTCCTCCGTCTCCTCCTCCAACCCCGCGCGAAGCAGCGCGCTCGCGACGACGCGACGCTCGAAGACCAGCCCGGCCGCCGTCAACAGCTCCGGGATGCGATCCGCGCCCGCGCGGTGCTCTGGCGCGGGGTTGACGATCACCCCCACGCCGTGCGGCGACCGCATCGCGCGCGCGAGGGCGGAGACGACGCCGTCGGCCATGCCGTGGTCGTGCACGACGTCCGCGCCGAGAACGACGTCGGCGGTTCCGTCGACGTCGCGCACGTCGCGCGCGTCGTTCCAGTCCAACGCCTTCGCGACGCACCTCGACGCGATCGCCGCCGCCGCCGCCGTCGCGTCGTCGTCGACGACGCCGGCCTCTCCCTCGCGGCGGCGCGATCGCGCTCTCCGCACCCGCACGCCGCCGCCGCGCGCGATGTTATACCGCATGTTCGCCACCGCGTCGTCGTCGACGTCGGTCAACGTCGCCGCGTCGGCGCCGAGCGCCGCGGCTGCCATGCCGACCGCGCCGAGCCCCGCACCGAGCTCGAGCACGTCCTTCCCGCGCACGAGCGCGGGGTGCCGCGCGAGGACGCGCGCGAGGACGATCGCGCTCGGCCACGCGATGTTCGGCACGCGTCGCTTCTCGCCGCCGCCGAGGGCGGGGTCCTCGCGCGCGCGACGGAGGATCAGCGCGAGCGGCGCGTTTCGTCGCCCGACGTCGCACCGCGCGTACGACGGCTCGACGCTCGCGTCGCCGCCGACGCTCGGGAACGGCACCCCGCGCGGGCATCTCCGCGCGCAGAGCTCCGCGAGGTCGCCCGCGGCGGCGGCGACGTCGGGGGAGGGGTGCGTCGTGAGGCGGACGACCGCGCGGTGGGCGCGATGGAAGCCGAGCGCGGCGACGAACTCGTCGTCCGCGTCGACCGCCGCGGTCGCGCGCTCGAGCGCGTCCGCGAGCGCGTCGGGGGAGGAGGACGGCGCGAGGAGGACGGACGCGAGCTCCGCGGCGGCGTCCGCGAGGACGCGCCACGGGCCGTCGTCGTCGTCGCCGCCGCCGCCGCCGCCGCGCATCGCGGACTGATGCCGACAGCGACTGGACAGGACGAGGCGACGCTGACACATCAGTCACTTCGATCATAACGGAGTCGCGCGCCGTCGCCATGGCCGCGCTCGTCGCGGTCCCCCCCCTCGCGCGCGCGCGCTTCGGGCGCTCGCCCGACGCGGAGGTCCCGTCCTCCTCCTCCGCGCGCGCGTCGCCGCCGCCTTCCGTCGGCGCGCGGTCGCGGCGCCGACGATCGGGAGCGCGTCTTCGCGCGCTCCCGCTCGACGCGACGACGCTGACGACGCTGACGACGACGACGGCGACGACGACGTCCGCGTCCGCGTCCGCGCTGTTCGACGTCGCGCTGTTCGGCCTCGGGAACCCGTTCGCGGACGCCGCGAAGGACGCGAACGGCGGCGACCTCCCCGGCTGGTTCCCCGCCGCGTCGTTCTTCGCCTACGTCTTCATCACGCGCGAGGTTGGGAAGATCCGACGCGAGCAAGAGCGGAAAGCGATGGAGAAGGCGCGCGCGGCCGCCGCGGAGAGCGCGCAGAAGGCCGTGGAAGGGATCACCCCGGAGGCGTGGGCGAAGCTCGTGATATGTCTCCTCATCGACGGCGTCGGCGACAGCTCGTTCTTGCTCCCGGGAGTGGGCGAGTTCTCCGACGCGGCGTACGCGCCCCTCGAGGCGTTCCTCCTCGGGCAGCTGTTTCGCTCCAACGCGATCTCGAGTCTGGGGTTCGTCGAGGAGGCGCTGCCGTTCACGGACGTCTTACCGACGGCGACGCTCGCGTGGGTGATCGAGGAGTTCTTCGGCGACACGTGGGTCGCGCGGAGGTTAGGGATCAATGGGATCCCGCCGAAGCCGGCGAAGGATGCCGCCGCCGACGCGAACGACGGCGGCGGAGAGGAAAAGGAAAAGAAGAAGGGGTGGTTTAAGTAAGGTTAAGGTGTCCTATCAAAGAAGAAAGTCGCGACGCTAACTTAAGACGCGACTCGTCGCTCGGGTTCAGCTCTTCTTCGCGGCGGCCTTGTTCTTCCTCGCGAGGTACCGCGCGCGCGCATCCTCCACGGCCTGGTCCGTGTTCTTCCGCCCGCTCGCCTCGCGCGTCCTCTCCGCCTCCGCCTCCGCCGCCGCCGCCGCCGCCTTCTCCGCGTTCGCTCCCGTCCGCTCCTCCGCCAGCGCGCCGCCGCTGAGCCGCCCGACGTCCACGTCCCCTAACCGCGGCATCACCTGCGCGGCCCACTCGGGTTCGATCCTGCACACGCCCTTGATGAATGGCCGCGTCGTGGACACGAGCGAGTGAAACACGACCCACTCCGGAAGCAAACCGGTGACGTCGTCGGCGAGCGACCGCGCGACGGACGGGTGCGCTTCGGCTATCATGGACGCGTCCGCGCCGAAGGTTCGGAAGCCGTTGTGCCGCGGGAGCCGCCGCGCGAGCTTGTTCGCGAACCCGACGCAGATAGCCTTCCTGAGGTCCGTGACGTCCCCGCGTCTCTGGGTTTGGGTTTGGTTTTTTTCGACGCCGTCGCGGTCGCGTTTCCCGCCTCTTCCGCCGTCCCCGTCCCCGTTTCCCCCGTCCCTGTCCCCGTTTCCCCTGTCCATGTCCCTGTCCCTGTCCCTGTCCCTGAACACCCCCAACAGCTGCTTACGGACGTCCCTCGCGAACTCCATCCCGCGGTCGTTCAAACCGTGCTCCTCGCAAAACCTCCGCCGGTGCCCTCCGCGCGCCCACGCCTCGTACGTCCTCAGCAACACGACGTGATCGCCCATCTTCGTCTCGTCCGCGCTCGCGATCGGCGGTGGCCGGTCCCGGTCTCGACCGTCTCGACCCTGACCCTGACCCTGACCCTGACCCTTCCCACCGCCCGAACCACCCACGAACACGCGCTCCACGCTCAGCATCGCGGCGACGGTAGCCATCTCTTCGACGATGCCGCGTCGCCGCGCCTCGAGCATCGCCCTCGCGAGCTGCGGCTCCACGGGGAGCGGCGACATCTCGCGTCCCATCTCCGTGATCTCGCCGTCGACGTCGATCGCGCCGAGGACGTACAGCTGTCTCAGCGCGTCCGTCATCGCGGCCCCGTCGGGCTTGTCGAGAAAGTCGAAATCCAACACGGACAAGCCTTTTATCCTCAGCATCTTGAGGTACAACACGACGCCCACGAGCGACGTCCTCTGAGAGGCGTTCCCAAAAAAAGGTTCATCGGTCAGTTGAAAGGGGACGCGATCAAATGTTGAAATCGAGCGGTGGGTGAAAAACGTTTGTATAGAACGCGCCTGAATCTCCGGCACGGTGACGATCGGCATGTCGTGCTCGAACGCGTCTCTCGTGTACAGACGGAAACACCGCCCGGGCTGCGTCCGCCCAGCGCGTCCCGCGCGCTGACGCGCCTGCACCGCGCTCACGGCTGTGATCTTCAACGCGTCGCACCCCGTCTCCGGGTCGTATACGTTCTGCTTCACCACGCCTGGATCCACGACGAAAACCACGCCGGGCACCGTGAGCGACGTCTCCGCGATGTTCGTCGCGACGACGATGCGGCGGCACGCACGCGGCGGCGCGCAGAACACCCTCGCCTGCGCCTCGGGAGGCAGCGCGGCGTACAGCGGAAGGATCTGCGCGTCGTCGCACTCCGTCTCGTCCGCGTCTCTCACGCGCTCGTTAAGCCGCTTACACGCGCTCTCGATCTCTTCTTGGCCGGTGAGAAACAGCAGGATATCCCCGGGGCCCTGGCTCCTGTGCAGGTCCCACGTCGTCTCGATCGCCGTCTCCAAGTACGACCGCGGGCGTTCGCTCGCGTACGCGATGTCGACCGGGAAGACGCGACCGGGGACGTGGTACACCGGGCAGTCGCCGAAGTAGGCGCTGAGGGTCGAGGGTCCGTCGTACGAAGCGACGTCGGGGTGGCGTTCAAAGGCGTCAGTCAGCTGGAGTTGAAAGGCGTCGAGGGCGGGCATTGAAAGCGAGGGACCCTGGG
>MDSW01002439.1_pt1 | contig 20932 bp, 32 predicted proteins | sample 811171 | NCBI WGS metagenome assembly MDSW01 (sample SAMN05326641, study PRJNA326480) | marine metagenome | isolation source: seawater | place: Atlantic Ocean: North West | collected 2012 | reverse complement strand
TCTTCAGCAGAATAAAGATTTCTTAAGTCGTACACTTTAAATTTACTATTTTTAACAATTTTTTTGAAATCTATCGATTTGAATTCATCCCATTCTGTGAGTAGAACTATTAAATCTGCGCCATTACAATTAGATTTTATATTGTTTTTGTAATTGCAGTTTTTGATTTTTTTAAATTCATTCTTTTCTCCAGATGGGTCGTAATATCTAACTTTTACACCTTTTTTACAAAGATAAGGTATCATTTTAAGACTAGTGGAATCTCGCATATCATCTGTGTTTGGTTTAAATGTTACTCCTAAGAATGAAATTTTTTTATTTTTTATATTTGAGCCTAAAATTTTATGTATTCTTTTAGTAAGTAGATCTACTCTTTCTTGATTTGATTTAATCACAGATTTAACTACTGATAGGTTTATTTTATATTTCTCTGCAGCAGATACGAGACCTTTTGTATCCTTTGGAAAACATGAACCACCATAGGCGGGTCCTGCCCTTAAGAATCTACTTCCAATTCTATTATCTAAACCGATACCTAAAGATATATCTTCTATGTTGACATCGCATTTTTCACAAAGATTAGCCAACTCATTTATGTAAGTGATTTTTGTAGCCAAAAAAGCATTAGATGCATATTTAATTAATTCAGCTCCTCTCCTAGTTGTTGTAAAAAATTTTGCACCCTTGCTAATCAAAGGTGAATAAAGTTTTTTCATAATACTAAAAACTTTTTTTTCGTTAGAACCAACCACTATTCTATCGGGAAACCTGAAGTCACGAATAGCTTCACCTTCTCTGAGAAATTCAGGATTTGAAATCACTGTAAATAATTTTTTCTTTTTTTTTAAAATACTCTCGATCTGATCACCTGTGCCGACAGGTACAGTTGATTTAGTGATAATAATTTTTTTTTTTTTTGAATATTTTAATATTTCTTTTATGCTTTTATTAACAAAACTTAAATCAACTTTCAAAGATCCTTTCTTTGTAGGTGTACCAACGCATATGAAAACTATATCTGAAGAATTAAGAGCTGATTTGATATCAGAAGTAAAAAAGAGACGTCTTGCTAAAAAATTTTTCTTAAGTAATTCATTTAAACCAGGCTCATAAATTGGGGATATTCCTAAGTTCAATTTTTTAATTTTGTTTACATCTTTGTCTACACAAATTACTTGATTACCAATATCAGCAAAACAAGTCCCACTTACTAGTCCAACATATCCAGTTCCTATCATACAAATTTTCATTGACTTTTAACCTTTAATCATTTTTGACGAATTTATGTAACCACTCATTGTACCGCAATCTAAATACTTACCTTTGAAAATACTTCCATAAAATTTTTCATTTTTTAAAATTAATTTTCTTATTGCATCAGTTATATGGATTTCACCACCTTGTCCTGGTTTTAATTTTTTAATTTCATTAAAAATTTTAAACGGCAAAATGTATCTTCCAATTATGGCAAAATTCGATGGTGACTCACTTAATTTAGGTTTTTCAACCACATCTGTTATTTGAAAATAATTTTTTTTTTTGTTTTTTACAGATAAAATTCCCCATCTTGATACAGTATTTTTTTTAACTCTTTTAGTAGCAATTATAGATGTTTTTTTTCTTTTAAATAACTTAATCATTTCTCTAGAACAATTTTTTTTTATTATCAAATCATCTGGTAATAACATTAAAAAGTAGCCACCTCTTAAATATTTTTTACATTTCAAAACTGCATCTCCTGTTCCCCTAGGTTGATTTTGATAAACAATTTTAATCATCCTTTTATATTTTTGTATTTTTTTGTACTCTTTAATAAGTTTCTTGTCATTTTTTTTTTTTAGAATTTTTTTATAAATAGAATCCTTAAAAAAATAATCTTTTATACTTTTTTTATTTTTTGATATAACAAATATAAATTCTCTGATACCTGCATCAATACATTCCTCTAAAATATATTCTAAATTTGTTTTTCCGTTTATTGGTAGCAATTCCTTAGGTATCACACTAGTCAATGGCAGCAATCTTGTGCCTAAACCGGCTAGTGGAATTATTGCTTGTTTTATCATATGATTCTAATACATATTATTATCATTAAATTATAAAAATGAAATTGATTAAAAACAAAAATAAACTTAAATATGAAATCTATAATCTTAATACTATAGCTTTTGTGCCTACTATGGGCAATCTTCATAATGGGCATATAGATTTAATTAAAAAAGCAAAAAAAAAAGCCAAAAATATCGTTGTAAGTATTTTTGTTAATCCAAGACAATTCGGCTCTTCAAAGGATTTTAAATCATATCCAAGAAGTATTAAAAAGGATTTGAAGATTCTTAAAAAATTGAAAGTAAAATTTGTATTTAAGCCAAGTGTAAATGATATTTATAATTTCAAAACAAAGAACAAACCTTATATTCATCGATTTGAAAGAAAATTATGTGGAAAATTTAGGCCAGGACACTTCTTGGGGGTTTTAAACGTGGTAAACAGATTTCTTGAGATAATAAATCCGAAATATCTTTTTCTTGGTAATAAGGATTTTCAGCAAAGTTTTTTAATAAAAGAAAATATAAAAAAAAATAAATTAAACGTTCAAGTGATAAATTGTAGTACCGTAAGAAATAAAAATGGTTTAGCTCTTTCTTCAAGAAACAATCAACTAAATAAAAACCAAATTAAAAAGGCTGAAAAAATAATTAAATTTCTTAGGAAAAATAAACCTGTTTATAGAAATAGTGGATTTAAGAAAAGTTATTTAGATAATTTAAAAAAAAAGATTAAAAAAATAGGAATTAGTAAGATTGACTATTTGACAGCTCTCAATCTAAAAACATTAAAGACTCCTAATAAATTAAATAAATCTTTTAATTTTTTTGTTGCTTTTTATATCAATAATATAAGATTAATAGATAATTTTTAATTTAAAAAAAAGAATGACCCAATTCCTAAAAAAGAGAGAAATCCGATTACATCAGTAATTGTGGTTACAAAAACACTTGAGGCTAAAGCTGGATCTATATTCATTTTTTTAAGAGAAACTGGCACTAAAATACCAAATAATCCTGCGACTATCATATTTAAAACCATTGATATCCCGATTAATAAAGACAGAGATAGCTCTTTAAACCACAACTGAACAATTATAGCAGTTATAATGGCAAAAATTATACCGTTTAAAATTCCTATTAAAAATTCTTTTCCAACTATTTTGTTAAAGTTACCAGAGGATAACTCTTTAGTTGCTATTGCTCTTATTGTTACAGCCAATGTTTGCATTCCTGCGTTACCACCCATAGATGCAACTATTGGCATAAGAAATGCCAAAGCTACCATTTGTTCAATTGAGGCGCCAAATAAACTAATGACCCAAGTGGCTAATAATGCGGTAAACAAATTAAGTAGTAGCCAATTAAATCTCCGCTTTGTTTTTACTAATACGCTGTCTGTAATTTCTTCATCGCCTACTCCTGCTAGCCTTAGGACATCCTCCTCTGCTTCCTCTTGTACCACAGTAAAAACATCGTCTGCTGTAATCATTCCGACTAATTTGTTTTCTTTGTTAACCACACCGGCAGAAACTAAGTTGTAATTTTCAAAAGTGTGGCCTACTTCCTCCTTATCCATATTCACTGAAATTAAAACAGGCATTTCTCTCATTATTGAATTCATTTTCGAGTCTCTTGAAGTTCTTAAAACTCTTGAAGATGGAACTGTACCTATTGGCTTGAACTCGTTATTTACAATAAATATCTCCAAGAATTCTTGAGGTAATTCTTTATTTTCACGCAGATAGTCAATTGTTTGCCCTACGGTCCAATCGCTGGGTACAGCGGTAAATTCTCTTTGCATAATTCTCGCCGCTGAATCTTCTGGAAAACTTAATCCTTCCTCAAGTAAAAATCTATCTTTTGGAGGAAGTTTATCCAGAACCTTTTCTTTTTTTTCAGGCTCTAAATTTTCAAGTATTTTAATTATGTCGTCGGACTCTAGTCTTTTTATAATTTTAGAGATTGAGTCAATTGACAAAATCTGAAGCACTTCACTTTGAATGGACTCATTAATTTCAATAAATATTTCTGGTTCAATATTGAAATCTTCAAGTTCGATTAGTTTTGCACGTGATGTCTCTGAAAGATTTTCGATTAAGTTAGCAGTATCAGATGGATGTAAGTCTTTTAAAGTTTGATTTATAAAAGAAACGTCTGCATTTTTAATTTTTTCGCTAAAAATATTTATGAATTCTTTATTAAAATCCAAATTTACTTTTTTATTTCCAATTGATTTAACTAAACTCATAATTCACACCTATAAATTATTTTTGAGACTATTAGTTGATAAAATGGTAAAATTCAAACTAAATGAGCATTCATATTAAAATAAGCAAGAAAAAAGTACCATATTCTGAAGCTATTAAAACATTGGAGAGGAGGGTAGTTGATGTTGAAAAAGGCAAAAAAAGAGAATTATTATGGATTTTAGAGCACCCTCTCACTTATACTGCAGGTATAAGATCGGATAAATCAGATATTATTGATAAAAATATTAAAGTAATTGAGTCAAAAAGAGGAGGCAAAATAACTGTTCATAACCCTGGTCAATTAATTGTGTATTTCGTGATAAATCTAAATAAAAGAAAGAAAGATATTAGACATTTGGTAGGGATAATTGAAAAATCTATTATAGAGTTTTTATCCTATTATAATATTTCAGCAAAAAATGATAAGAAAAATATTGGTATTTGGGTTAAAGATAAAAAAATTGCGGCTATAGGAATAAGAGTAAAAAAGTGGATAGCTTTCCACGGTTGTTCTATAAATTTTAAAAATAATATTAATGATTATAAAAAAATTAATCCTTGCGGTCTAGATAATGAAAAAATTACATCGGTTGAGATAATTAAACGGAAAAAAATTAAACTTAATATAACAAAATTAAAAAATATATTTAAAAATAATTTCTCTACTATTTAATTTTTAGTAATAATTCGATAAAGTGTTTTGGATAGTCTGCTTTAAAGTTATACTTTAAATTATTTATCTTAAATTTGATTTCGAAAGAATGTAACATAAGTTTTGAATTTTTAGCGCTACTTAAATTAGAATATTTCTTTTCTCCTATAATAGGAAATCCTATGTTTGCAAGGTGTTTTCTTAATTGGTGTTTTCTTCCGGTTATTGGGTTTAACTCTAAAAAAGAAAGTCCATTTGAATATTTGATAAGTCTTACTTTTGTTGTAGCTTTTTGTCTTATTTTTTTATTTCCTTCAAAATAGAATAGATCTTCATTTAAAATTTTTTTTCTTATACCAATATTTCCTTTTACAATAGCATGATAAGTTTTGTGTATTTTTCTTATTCTAAATAGTGAAGTAAAAAGTTGAGCATATAATCTATTTTTAGAAATGATCATTACACCGGAAGTTTCTTTATCTAACCTATGAACGATAAAAGGCTTTGAAATTGAAAAAGTTTTGAGATCTTTTACAATGTCAATAATATTTCTAAAGCTTTTAGTTCCTGACTGGACAGGGATACCTTCAGGTTTATTAATTATAATGAAATTCTCATTATCTTCTATAATCAAATCTTCAATATTTTTCTTTTCTTTTTTTGAAGCTTTATATTTATTTTTAATTTTATTTTGAAAAGCAGCATATTTTTCTAAATTATATACACTCACTAGGTCATTAGTGCTTAGTCTATATGAGGATTTTACTTTTTTGTTATTTACTTTGATTTTTTTGGTTCTAATTAATTTTTCAATAAGTGAATGCGGTAGTTTTTTAACGTTTTGTGTAAACCATTTATCTAACCTGACATTGTTAAAAGGTTGATTTACTTTGAAAGAATTAACCATCCAATGATAGTCTATTTTTTAATATCCTCTGCGGTTCTTTTTTCAGTTTCTTTTTTTTCAACTTTTTTTGGCTTATCAATTTTTTTTGCTTCAAGATTTCTATCGACTAATTCAATCACAGCCATAGGCGCATCATCTCCAGTTCTATAACCTGCTTTTAAAACTCTTGAATAACCACCACTTCTTTTTGAATATCTCTTAGATAACTCATTAAATACTTTTCTTACAGAAAACTGACTTTGTAATTGTGAAAAAAGTCTTTTCTTATTACTTAAATTATTATTTTTTCCAATAGTAATCACTTTGTCAATTTTAGGTTTAAGCTCTTTTGCTTTTGGAAGAGTGGTTATTATTTGTTCATACTTTATTAAAGAATTAAGCATATTTTTAAATAATGCTTTTCTGTGTTCACCCGTTTTATTTAATTTTCTATATCCTAAATTATGTCTCATTTAATAGTTGCTTTCCTCAAGTTTTTTAGACATTTCTGCTATGTTATCAGGTGGCCAATTAGGTATTTCCATTCCTAAATATAAAGACATAGTATTTAATACCTCTTTAATCTCATTTAAAGATTTTCTACCAAAGTTAGGTGTTCTCAACATTTCAGGCTCCGTTTTTTGAACTAAATCACCAATATAGATTATGTTATCATTCTTTAAACAGTTCATTGATCTAACAGATAATTCTAACTCCTCAACTCTTTTAAGAAGATTTTTATTAAACTGCGGTTCAGCAGGTTTTGTTTCTGTAATAACTTCTTTTGGATCTTCAAAGTTAACAAACATAGATAATTGATCTTGGAAAATTCTTGCTGAATAAGCTATTGCATCTTCTGCAGCCACAGTGCCATTTGTCTCAACTGTCATTACTAATTTATCGTAATCAAACCCACTTCCGGCTCTAGTATTTTCTATTATAAAAGAAACCTTTTTTACTGGACTGAACAAGGAGTCTAAAGCTATTAAACCTAGAGGGCTATCCTCAGATTTATTTTTTGGTGCTGGCATATATCCTTTTCCTGAATTTACAAAAAGTTCCATATGAAAATTTGTTTTTTCATCCAAATTACATATAGTTTGATCAGGATTTAAAATTTCAACTCCAGCAACCAACGTAATATCTTTTGCTTTTACTTCTTTTGGGCCTTTAACATCTAAAATAATTTTTTTTGATCCAGCGGTTTCTGATTTTATTGCTAAATTTTTAACATTTAACACTATGTCTGTTACATCTTCTCTTACGCCTTTAATTGAAGAAAACTCATGAAGAACACCGTCAATCTGGATCGCTGTGACTGCAGCTCCTTGAATAGATGATAGTAATATTCTTCTGAGTGAATTTCCAATAGTTTGTCCGAAACCTTTTTCTAAAGGCTCTGCAACGACTTTTGCAATTGATTTGTCGTCGTTATTAATTATTTCTAGCTTATTAGGTTTTATTAAAGCTTTCCAATTTTTGTCTATTATATTTGTAGTTTGCATTTATACTCTCCTCTTTTTTGGTGGTCTCACGCCATTATGTGGCATTGGTGTTGTATCTTTAATTGAAAGAATCTTAAAACCTCTAGACTGTAGGGACCTCAATGCAGTTTCTCTTCCAGAACCTGGGCCTTTTACTTGTACAGTAAGTGTTCTTAATCCCATTTCATAAGCTTTTGCCCCTGCATCATCCGCTGCTACTTGAGCAGCATAAGGAGTCGATTTTCTAGATCCTTTAAATCCTTTAGCTCCAGCTGATGACCAAGAAACTACATTTCCATTTTCGTCAGCAATAGAAATAATCGTATTATTAAATGTTGAATTTACAAAAGCGATACCTGTTGATATATTTTTTTTAACTTTCTTTTTTTTTTTAATAGTTGTTGTTTGAGATGACTTTTCTTGTTTGTCTGTAGTTTTTTTTTGATCTAATTTTTTATTCTGACTCATGAATTATTTTTTCAATGGTGTTAATTTTTTTCCAGCAATTGCTATTGCTTTACCTTTTCTAGTTCTTGCGTTGCAATGTGTTCTTTGACCTCTAACAGGTAATTTTTTTTTATGTCTGCTTCCCCTATATGTAGCTAAATCAACTAATCTCTTTATGTTAACTGAAACTTCTCTTCTGAGATCTCCCTCTACTTTGTAATTTTGATCAATAAATTCTCTTATTTTAAGCACTTGTTCTTCACTAAGTTGATTTACACGAGTTTTCTTTGAAATATTTAATTTTTCACATATGCGATTAGAAGAATGAAGTCCTATTCCATGAATATAAGTTAGAGCTATATTGACAACTTTATTTTGTGGAATATTTATTCCTGCTATTCGGGCCATAAAAATATTGGGTTAATCTTTCAATTGCGTATTTATATTGGGTAATTATTTAAAGTCAACCCTTGATAGTGTCAATTAATCCGCTAATTTCTTTATTAATTTCTGATATTCCTGCCTCACCATTTACAACCTTAAGTAAATTTGATTGTTGATAATAATCTATAACTGGCCTGGTTGATTGCTCATATGTCTCGTATCTTTTAATTAATATGTCTTCATTATCATCAGCTCTTTTTTCTTGTGTAAGTCTCTCTGAAATTCTTTTTTTTATAGTCTCTAAGCTGACTGACAGTCTTAAAACTAGATTAATTTTTTGATTATACTTTTTAAGTAAAATATCTAAGTTTTTTGCTTGCGATAAATTACGAGGATATCCATCAAATATTAACTTATTTTTAAAAATTTTATTTGAGACATACTTTTCAATTAAATTACTCACTATTTCATCTGATACAAGCTTTCCAGAATTCATAATTGATGAAATTTTTTTACCCAATTCACTTTTTTTATTAATTTCGTTCCTTAAAAGCTCTCCAGTCGATAATTGAAACAGACTATATTTACTTACAATAAATTTGGATTGAGTGCCTTTTCCTGCACCTGGTGGACCAAATATTACTAAATTCATCTTATTATTTATTTTCCAAATTTTGTTTTTCTAATTAGCGACTCATACTGGGAACTCATTAATCGTGTCTGAACTTGTGTAACAGTATCCATAGCAACTACAACGACTATTAATATTGAAGTGCCGCCCAAATAAAAAGGTATAGGATATTTTGAAATTAAGAATTCAGGCATAAGACATACAAATGTTAAATATAAGGATCCAATAGTAGTTAATCTAATTAAAATCGTCTCTATATATTCCGCAGACCTTTCACCTGGTCTAATACCTGGAATGTATCCACCGTATTTTCTTAAATTTTCTGCTGTTTCTTTTGGATTAAAAACTATTGAAGTATAAAAAAATGAGAAGAAAATTATCCCAAAAGCATATAATGCCATATACAAAGGCTGGCCCTGAGTAAACATAGAAGAAATTCTTATAAATAAATCTGATTCTGAGAAACCAAAATTAGATAATGTGACGGGTAACAACAGAAGAGCTGATGCGAATATTGCTGGTATTACACCTGCTGTATTTATTTTAAGAGGAAGGTGTGATGACTCTCCGCCATAAATTTTATTACCCATTTGTCTTTTTGGGTAATTTATTAAAATCTTTCTCATAGCTCTTTCAAAAAATACGATAAATAATACTGTAAGTATTACTAAAATAAAAATTCCAACTATCATAATTGCGGAAAGAGCACCTGTTCGTCCTAATTCAAAAGTAGAAGCTATTGCCCTAGGTATTTCCGCAACTATTCCTGAAAATATTATAAGGGAAATTCCATTTCCTACTCCTCTTAAAGTAATTTGTTCTCCTAACCACATTAAAAAAGCAGTACCTGCAACTAGTGAAATTGTAGTAGTAAGCTTGAAATAAATGCCTGGTTCAAGAACTATGTTTCCTGCGTTTTCTAAACCTACAGAGACACCATAGCCTTGTAATATCGAAATTAAAATTGTTCCATATCTTGTTATTTGGGTAATTTTTTTTCTTCCTATTTCTCCTTGTTCTTTTAAATTTTTAAAATAATCAGATACACCTGTAAGTAGCTGAACTATTATAGAAGCGGATATATAGGGCATGATTCCTAAAGCAAATATAGCCATTCTTGTAACGGCTCCTCCTGAAAACATGTTAAACATACCCAATAACCCTTTTTGACTATTTGACATGATTTCTTTAAGAGCAAATGGATCTATCCCAGCTAATGGAATGTAAGTACCAGTTCTATAAACAACTAAAATTAAAATTGTAAAAAGAATTCTATTTTTTAAATCTGTAGCTTGTGAAAATGCACCTGCACTTATATTTTCTGAAGACATATTTTAATTTTTAATTAAAGTTATTTTTCCACCTAGTTTTTCAATCTTGGTTTTTGCACCTTGTGATGCAAAATCAGCAGAAACATCTACTTTTGATTTAATTTCTCCTTTTGCAAGGATTTTTAATTTGGAGTATTTTTTATTTAAGATTTTTTTCTTTTTAAGTGCTTTTAGATTAATATTTTCTGCGCTTGAAAAAATTTTCTTGCTTTGTAAATTTTCTAGAGAGGAAAGGTTTAAAACTGCAATTTTATCTTTACTTATAGGGTTAAAGCCTCTTTTAGGTAAACGTCTGTATAATGGCATTTGTCCACCCTCATAACTTTTAATGGCTACACCTGATCTTGATTTTTGACCTTTGTGACCTCTGCCACCCGTTTTACCTTTTCCAGATCCTATTCCTCTTCCTACTCTTATTTTTAATTTATTAGTTTTAACTAGTTGATTTAGATTCATTTGCTCTCTCTTTTTTGTACTATTTCAGATATTTTTTTTCCTCTTATGTTTGATAAATTTTTAGGAGAAGTTTGAGACTGAAGACCCTTCACACATGCTTTTAAAACATTGTGTGGATTAGCTGATCCTAATGACTTTGCAACAATATCCTGGATTCCTAATACCTCACAAACTGATCTGATTGGGCCACCAGCGATAATCCCGGTGCCTGCGGGAGCTGTTCTCATAAAAACTTTACCTGAACCATTTTTGCCTCTTACATCGTGATGCAAAGTCCGTCCTTCCTTAAGCGGAATTTTAATTTGATTTTTCTTTGCAACATCAGTGGCTTTTTTAATTGCATCAGGAACTTGTTTTGACTTACCTTGACCAATACCAATTGAGCCTTTTTGGTTACCAACTACCACAAGCGCAGCAAAGCCAAATCTACGACCGCCCTTAACAACTTTTGTAATCCTATTTATGGCAACTAATTTTTCTTTAAATTCACTTTCAATCATATTAAAATTTTAATCCTGTTTTTCTTAGGGAGTCTGCAAACTCTTTTATTCTACCGTGATACTTGTATTGTCCCCTATCAAAATAAATATTTTCTATATTTTTCTTTTTTATTCTTTCAGCCAATATTTTTGCCAATGCTACTGACATATCTTTCTTCTTCATTTTTTGTTTTTTTATATCCTTTTCAGATGAGCTTGCCGATACTAAAGTTTTTTTGAGATTATCATCAATAACTTGTGCGGATAAATTTTTTAAAGATTTAAACACAGATAATCTAAATCTGTTCGAATTTACAGATTTTAAGTGTTTTCTATTTCGCAATCTTCTTTTTTTATTTTTTATTGACTTCAGCATAAGTTATTTCTTTTTTCCTTCTTTTCTAAGAACAAATTGGTTTCTTTCCTTAATACCTTTTGCTTTGTATGGCTCAACAGGTTTAAGCGATTTAATATCAGATGCAACTTTGGACACTAGATCCTTGTCAACTCCAACAATTTTTATCACAGTTTGTTTCTCAACAGTAATTTTAATATCTTTTGGGATTGAAAAATTTACATCGTGACTAAATCCGATTTGTAAATTTAATTTTTCCCCTTTTAAATTTGCCCTAAACCCTACACCACTTAATTCAAGAATTTTTTCATGCCCATTTGAAACACCTGTAACAGCATTATTTATCAAGCTTCTGTATGTACCCCATAATATAGAGGTTTTTTTATCAACTTTCTTCTCAAGTGGTAAAATTTGAAATTCATTTTTTTCATTAATTTTTGATGAAAATATTTTATCGTTTATATCTAATTTTTTTGAGCCTTTTGGTCCAGAAATTGTTAGTGATTTACCTTCAATTTTAATAGAAGACTCTTTAGGTATAATTATATTTTTTTTTCCAATTTTTGACATTAAAACACCCTACAAATAACCTCTCCACCAACTTTATTTTTTCTTGCGTCCGTATCTGACATAACTCCTCTTGGAGTTGATATGATAGCTAATCCTAATCCATTTTGTATTTTTGGTATACTAGAAGCTTTTGAATAAACTCTTCTACCAGGCTTGGAAATTCTTTTTATCTCTTTAATTACAGGTAACCCATCAAAATATTTTAAGTCAACTTTAAGGTTTTTTTTGTTATTTTTCAAATTTTCAATTTTGAAATTATTTATGTAACCCTCTGTTTTTAAAATTTCCAAAATTTTTAATCTAAAGTTAGATGACGGCAAATTAATTGAGTCTAAAGACCTTAATTGACCGTTCCTTATTCTTGCAAACATATCTCCTATTGGATCTGATAAATTCATATTGTTCCTACCAACTTGATTTTATAATTCCGGGTATTTTTCCAGACGAGGCCATATCTCTCAGCGCAATTCTAGAAATTCTCAATTTTCTATATACGCCATGAGGCCTACCCGTGACCTCACATCTGTTTCTTATTCTAATTTTTAAAGAATTTTTTGGAAGCTTGTTTAATTTTAACTGAGCTGCAAACCTCTCAGAAAGTTCCAATTTTTTATTCTTAATTATCTTTTTAAGCATAGCTCTTTTTGCTGCATACCTTTTATGCAGCTTAATTCGTTTTAGGTTTTTTTGTATTGCACTAGTTTTCGCCATTTTACCTCAATTCTTTTTTGTATTTATTGGAAAGTTAAATTCTTTTAATAACTCCAAAGTTGATTTTTTTGAGGAATTATTAGTCACGATAGTGATATCTAACCCTCTTATTTTATCAACTTTATCAAAATTTACTTCTGGAAAAATTATGTGTTCTTTAATTCCAAAACTATAATTTCCAGAATTATCTATTCCTTTGGAGCTTAAACCTCTAAAATCTTTGATTCTCGGTAAAGCAATATTTACTAATCGATCAATAAATTCATACATTTTATCTGACCTCAAGGTCACTTTAATGCCTGCATTAGCTCCTTTTCTAGTCTTAAAATTAGAGATAGATTTCTTAAACTTTGTTATTACTCCCTTTTGGCCAGCTATTAATGTTAGATCGTCCAGACAACTTTTTATTTTTTTAGAGTCTGCTGCATCTTCACCTAAACCCATATTAATTACCACTTTTAAAATCTTTGGGACTTCATGTTTATTCTTATATTGAAGTTTTGCCATTAAATTTTTAGTAATACTTTCTGCGTATAATATTTTCAATCTAGGTATCATTTTTTCGCTTCCTTACTTTTTGTTTTTGTTTTTACATCCAGGTTTTTCACATTTGAAATATGAATAAAGTTTTCTTTACTTATAATCCCACCTTTATTTTCCTTAGTTGGTTTAAGATGTTTCTTAATCATATTAATTGCTTTTATTTTTAATCGGCTATTTCTTCTATCTAATTCAAGTATTTCGCCACTTTTACCTTTGTCTTTTCCTGAAATTACTTTTACCTGTGTTCCTTTTTTGAAATTCATTTATAGTACCTCCGGTGCAAGTGATATTATTTTGGTATGTCCTCTAAACCTTAGTTCTCTTGTTACAGGACCAAAAATTCTTGTGCCTATTGGCTCTCCTTTTTCATCTGTTAATACAACTGCATTATTATCGAACTGAACTTTTGAACCATCGTCTCTATACACTTCTTTTCGAGTTCTAACTACCACTGCTTTATGCACAGAACCCTTTTTAACTTTTCCTTTAGGTATTGCATCTTTTACACTTATTACAATTAAATCTCCTATGCTAGCGTATCTTCTTTTTGACCCACCAAGAACTTTTATACACTCAACCCTTCTAGCTCCCGTATTATCAGCTACATTTAATTCTGTTTGTACTTGTATCATTTTTCAATTACCTGCCAATGTTTTTTTTTTGAGAATGGTTTCGCCTCAATTATTGAAACTTCATCACCCTCCTTAAATTTATTTTTTTCATCATGTGCATGATATTTTTTTGAAGAAGATATAACTTTGCCATAAAAAGGATGCCTATATTTTCTAGTTACCTCAACAATTATAGTTTTATCGTTTTTAGCGCTTTTAACTTTTCCCTTTAATACTCTTTTTGTCATTTTTTCCCACTCATTAAATTTGTATACAACCTAGCAATATTTTTTTTCAATTCTCCAAATTTAGCCGGATTTTCAATCTGATTATTAATTTTTTTAAATCTCAGATTAAACAATTCTTTTTTTAACTCATCAATTTTTTTTAATGATTGATCTTCTGTTAATTTTTTATGTTCTTTATTTTTTGCCATATTATCTCTTTATAAATTTTGTTTTAATCGGTAGTTTAGCTCCTGCTTTATATAAGGCCTCTCTTGCTACCTCTTCACTTACACCATCCACTTCAAAAATAATTCTTCCAGGTTTTACTCTACAAGCATAATATTCTGGAGATCCTTTTCCTTTTCCCATTCTTACTTCAGTTGGTTTTTTTGAAACTGGAATATTAGGAAAAACTCTAGTCCATACTTTTCCGGTTCTTTTCATATATCTTGTCAATGCTACCCTAGCTGCCTCAATTTGTTTTCCAATTACTCTTTCAGGTTCCATTGCTTTAAGACCGTATTGACCATAATTTAATTTAATAGCCCTGGAGGCAACACCATGGATCCTGCCTTTAAAAGCTTTTCGAAATTTAGTTCTTACTGGTTGTAACATTTTTTACCCTTTCAATTTTTTCTTTTTCAACATCTTTTTCAAATAATTCACCTTTATAAATCCAAACTTTTACACCAATAATTCCATAAGTTGTTAAAGCCTCACCAAAACCATAATCTATGTTAGCTCTTAAAGTATGCGAGGGAATGCTTCCTTCTCTTAACCACTCAGATCTTGCTATCTCGTTTCCTGCTAATCTTCCGCTAACCATTACTTTAATACCTTTAGCACCAAGTCTCATAGCAGATTGCATCGCTCTCTTCATTGCTCTCCTGTAGGCTATTCTTTTCACAAGTTGTTGTGCAATATTTTCTGCAACTAAATTAGCGTTTAATTCTGGCTTCTTTATTTCTTTGATGTTTAAATTTACTTCACTTTCTGTGATTTTCATTAAACTATTTTTAATTTTTTCAAGATCAGAGCCCTTTTTTCCAATAACAAAACCAGGTCTAGATGTGTGAATAGTTACAGTGCATTTTTTAGATGATCTCTCTATAATTATTTCAGACACACCCGAATTAACAATTTTTTTCTTTATAAATGATCTAATTTTAAAGTCTTCAATTAAATACTTGCCGAAATCTTTCTTTTTAGCAAACCAAGTGGAGTCCCACCCTCTATTTACTCCTAGACGTAATCCAATAGGGTTAATTTTTTGTCCCATATTATTTACTTTTCCTTTCTTCTAGAACGATTGTGATCCTACTAAAGGGTTTTTTTATAGGGCTTGCTCTTCCTTTAGCTCTTGGCCTATACCTTTTCATTACTAAAGATTTGCCAACGTAAGCCTCCTTAACAAATAAATTATCAATATCAAATTGATTATTATTTTCAGCGTTTGCCACAGCCGATTTAACAGTTTTACTTACATCAAGTGCTATTTTTTTTCTTGTAAAATTAAGCTCTCTAAGTGCCAACTCAGCTCTCATTCCTCTAATATGGTCTAATACCAAAGCTATTTTTCGAGCACTAGATCTAACATTTTTATTTACTGCTCTGACTGTATTATTTTTTTCCATCTTTATCTCCTGTGGCAGGTTTTGATGCTTCAGCTGCAGCCTTTTTATCAGCCGGTGTATGCCCTTTAAACGTTCTTGTTGGAGCAAATTCTCCTAATTTGTGCCCAACCATCTCCTCGGAAATGGTAATTGGTATAAATGTTTTACCGTTATGAATCATGAAACTATGACCTACAAAATCCGGAATGATTGTTGAGTTTCTCGACCAAGTCTTTATAGGTTTTTTATCGGTTCCCCCTTTTAATTTATCAATTTTTTTTAATAAACTTGGGTGAACAAATGGCCCTTTCCAAATAGATCTACTCATTTACTTCCTTTTCTTTCTTCTAGTTATTATTAATTTATCACTTCTTTTTGGTCTTCTAGTTTTTAATCCTTTAGCTGATTGTCCCCATGGAGAAACTGGGGATCTACCACCTGATGTTTTACCTTCACCTCCACCATGAGGGTGATCAACTGGGTTCATAGCAACTCCTCTTGATTGTGGTCTTATACCTCTCCATCTATTTCTACCTGCTTTACCTATCTTAATATTTTTTTGATCTGGATTAGATACAACGCCAATCGTTGCTGAGCAGTTATTTCTCACTTTTCTAGTCTCACCTGAAGAAAGTTTTATTATCGCATAATCTTGGTCAAATCCGGACAAAACAATAGATGCGCCTGCAGATCTTGCTAATTTTGCACCATTTCCTGGAATTAACTCTACGTTATGCAATGATGTTCCAGGAGGAATATCTCTAAGCTCCAAATTGTTGCCGACTTTTATTTCAACTTTTTTACCTGAAATAATTTGATCACCAATTTTGAGGCCTTGGGGATGTAAAATATACGATCTAGTGTCATCTTCGTATTTAATCAACGCTATGTTTGCAGTTCTATTTGGATCATATTCTATTCTTTCAATTGTGGCCTTTAAGTTTTTCTTCTTCCTGTAAAAATCAATTATACGGTACTTGTGTTTAGCACCTCCACCTCTATGTCTTGAAGTAATTCTCCCAAGATTATTTCTTCCACCAGTAGAAATTTGATTTACAGTTAAAGGTTTATAAGATGATCCTTTCCATAATCCTGCTTTGTCGACTATTACTGTCCCTCTGGTAGATTTAGTATATGGTTTAAAAGTTTTTAGTGTCATATTTTATATTCCGCTCGCCAAATCAATACTTTGACCTTTTTTTAATGTTATTATTGCTTTTTTATATCCAACTTTTTTTGATAATTTACCTTGTTTAAATTTAATTTTTGACTTTGAATTTATAATATTTATTTTAATAACTTTTACTTTAAATAGCTTTTCAATGTTTTTCTTTATTGTTATTTTATTAGCACCTTTGTGAACATGAAAAACATTCTTATTGAATTCAGTAAGCGCTGTTGCTTTCTCAGTTATAATTGGCTTGACTATAGAGTCTGTTGGTTTAATTTTTTTCATTTAAAATCCTATTTTGAATATTTTTAACTGAAGTAGAAGTAATAATTATATTTTTAAATTTCATTAAGTCGTAAACGTTAGTTCCTTTCTCATTTATTACTTTAACATCTTTAATATTTCTTGCTGATTTATTTATATTTTTTATAGAATTATCATCTGATACAATCAATACATTAGCAAGCTTGTTATTAGAAAGAAATTTACTAAACTCTTTTGTTTTTTTTATTTCTTTCGTTACATCGGCTAGAATGAACAAGTTTTTATCATTGTTTTTTTTTGTTAATGTTTGTGCGATCGCTAACTTTCTCATTTTCTTATTTATCTTTTTAATTTTATAAACAGCTCCTTTTGGTCCATGTGCTACACCACCGCCAACGAAAATTGGCGCTTTTCTACTAGCATGTCTTGCACCTCCGCTTCCTTTTTGAGGAACTATTTTTTTTGTTGATCCCTTAATCTCATTTCTTTGTTTTGTTTTAGCTGTTCTAGGTTTCAGATGGTTTAATTGCCAGTCTATAACATATTTAATAAGCTTATGATTTACTTTAATATTAAGCAACTTATCAGAGATTTGTAATGTATCTGATTTATTGCCGTTTATATCTAAAACTTTTAATTTCATATTATTTTTTCTTTCCTTTATCTGCTTGAGCTTTTTTTGTTTTATCTTCAAATTTTTCTAATACAGTTTTTTTCTTAACATCTTTAATTGAAGGTCTAACTAATACTTCTGAGTTTTTAGACCCTGGAATTGAGCCCTTAAGGTATAATAAATTATTTTCTAAGTCAGACTTTATAATTTCTAAATTAAGCATAGTTCTGAATTTATCTCCCATATGGCCTGCCATCTTTTTTCCTTTAAATACTTTTCCAGGATCTTGTCTTTGACCTGTCGAACCGTGAGATCTATGTGATACTGAAACCCCATGAGATGCTCTTAGACCAGAAAAATTCCATCTTTTCATTGCTCCTGCAAAGCCCTTACCGATGGTTTTGGATCTTACATCCACAAATTTTTTATCTTTAAAAATTTCTAAACCCAGCTCATTTCCTTCCTTAAACTCCTCAGGTTTAGAGATTCTAAATTCTCTTAAAATCTTTTTTGGTTCAGTATTCTTTTTTGTAAAATATCCTTTCATCTGTTTTGTTAGTTTTGAATTTCTAATTTTAAAGAAACCAACCTTAATAGCTGAATATCCTCTTTTTTCTGAAGTTATGATGTCTAAAACTCTACCCTTCTCTACTTTAATAACTGTTACAGGAACCGACTGGCCACTTTTAATGAACTCTCTAGTCATTCCTAATTTTGTTCCTAATAATCCAATATTCATAACTTTATATTTTTATTTCTATGTCAACACCTGATGCTAAATCTAATTTCATCAGTGCCTCGACTGTTTGTGGAGTTGGCTCTATTATATCAATCAACCTCTTATGTGTTCTAGACTCAAATTGTTCCCTACTTTTTTTATCAATGTGAGGTGATCTTAAAACTGTATACCTTTCAATCCTTGTAGGTAGAGGTATTGGCCCTTTGACTTGAGCGCCAGTACGTTTAGCAGTATTAACAATTTCCTCTGTAGATAAATCTAAGATTTTGTTATCATACGCTTTCAAATGAATTCTAATGTTTTGATTTTCCATAATTAAGCTAGTTTTTTTGTTACCTCATCTTGAACATTTTGTGGCACTTTATCGTAATGACTGAACTGCATAGTATATTGGGCTCTTCCTTGAGTTGAAGATCTAAGGTTATTTATGTAACCGAACATATTAGCTAGAGGTACTGTTGCTGAAATTGCTGTTGCATTACCTCTGGGTTCAGTCGATCCTACCTGTCCTCGCCTACTATTTAAATCGCCTATTACATCACCCATAAAGTCTTCCGGTGTAATTACTTCTACTTTCATGATTGGTTCTAACAGTTTTAACGTTGCCTTTTGACAAGCCTCTTTAAAACAAGTTCTGCTTGCTATCTCGAAAGCAAGAACACTGGAGTCAACATCGTGATGTAAACCATCAATAATCGTAACTTTATAATCAATTAATGGAAAACCAGCTAATATACCGGTCTCTGCTACGCTTTCGATTCCTTTTTCAACTCCTGGAATGAATTCTTTTGGAATAGCGCCGCCCTTAATTTTGTTTTCAACTTCTCTTCCTTTTCCTGGTTCAAGTGGTTCAACGCTTAATTTTACTCTTGCAAATTGACCTGCCCCACCGCTTTGCTTTTTATGGGTATAATCCATTTCAGAGGTACCTAAAATTGTCTCTCTATAAGCAACTTGAGGTGCACCAACATTAGCCTCGACCTTGAACTCTCTTTTCATTCTATCTACAATTATATCTAAATGTAATTCACCCATTCCTTTAATTATTGTTTGCCCTGACTCCTCATCTGAAGTTACTCTAAATGATGGGTCTTCTTTAGCCAATCTACCAAGAGCTTCTCCCATTTTTTCTTGATCGGCTTTTGTTTTGGGTTCAACGGCAATTTCAATTACGGGATCTGGAAATTCCATTGGTTCTAATAAAACCGGTTTATCCTCGTCGCAAAGAGTGTGACCAGTGATAGTATACTTGAGCCCTGCGAGTGCAACAATATCACCAGCACTAGCTTCTTTAATGTCTTCTCTACTGTTAGCATGCATTAACAACATTCTACCAACTCTCTCGGTCTTTTCTTTTGAGGAATTATAAATTGAAGTTCCAGCTTTTAGGGTTCCAGAATAAATTCTAATGAATGTTAAAGAACCTACAAATGGGTCATTAGCAACTTTAAAAGCTAAGGCTGAAAAAGGCTCTTTTTCATCAAATTTCATCTCAATTTTTTCCTCTGAACCTAATTTTGTGCCCTCTATAGATTTTAAATCTTGAGGACTCGGCAAGAAGTCTATCACTGCATCGAGTAGAGGTTGGACACCTTTATTTTTAAATGCTGATCCAGTGGTAATTGGTACAAAATTGAAATTCAAACAACCTTTTCTAATACACTTGATAAGGTCTTGCTCTTTAATTTCTTTTCCATTTAAATATTCTTCCATCAATTTTTCATCTTGCTCTACTGCTGTTTCAACTAATTCTTGTCTATGTTTGTTTGCAGTTTCTTTTAAATCTTCAGGGATATCAACAGTTTGAAATTCGGCACCTAATTTTTCGTCTTTCCAAATTATTGCTTTCATTTTTACTAAATCAACAACTCCTTTTAAATCAGCTTCTATGCCAACAGGTATTTGTAAAATTAACGGTTTGGACCCAAGTCTCTCTTTGATCATTGATACACATCTAAAAAAATCTGCACCCGTTCTGTCTAATTTGTTAATAAAGCAAATTCTTGGTACTTTGTACTTATCAGCTTGTCTCCATACTGTTTCTGATTGAGGCTCAACGCCTGCAACACCATCAAATACTGCAACTGCACCGTCTAATACTTTTAAAGATCTCTCTACTTCAATAGTAAAATCTACATGCCCAGGTGTATCGATTATGTTAATTCTGTGATCTCTCCAAAAACAAGTTGTTGCTGCCGAGGTAATTGTAATCCCTCTTTCTTGTTCCTGTTCCATCCAGTCCATCGTTGCTGCGCCGTCATGGACTTCACCAATTTTATGACTTTTACCTGTGTAATATAAAATTCTTTCAGTGGTGGTTGTTTTACCAGCATCAATATGAGCCATAATACCAATATTTCTATATTTATTTAAAGTATATTTTTTTGACATAAAGCTTACCACCTGAAATGAGCGAAAGCCTTGTTAGACTCTGCCATTTTGTGTGTATCCTCTCTCTTTTTAAT
>MDSW01117578.1_pt1 | contig 20933 bp, 18 predicted proteins | sample 811171 | NCBI WGS metagenome assembly MDSW01 (sample SAMN05326641, study PRJNA326480) | marine metagenome | isolation source: seawater | place: Atlantic Ocean: North West | collected 2012 | reverse complement strand
GATGACTTCCTCGGGCAATGCCGGGATGTGACGATACAACTTGAGCAGCGACTGAGGCGTCGTATGCGCCGTCGATGTCAGGAAGACGCCGCACCCCGGTACACGAACAACTTCGGCCTCACTGACCTCGGAGATGAAATCATCAAGTGGCGTATCACTCTCCGACTTGGTGACATCCATGAGCCGGCAGCCCCGAAGCCAGGTCGTCATGAGGATCACCATCACGAATGCGATCGCCAGCGGAATCCAGCCCCCACTGGGCACCTTCAGGAGGTTGGCACCGAGAAAAGCCAGATCGATCACGAAGAACCCGAGCAGCAGAGGACAGATCACGAACCACGACCAGCCCCAGGCACGACGCGCCACCATCGCCAACATGATCGTCGAGGTGACCATGACACCTGTGACGGCAAGGCCGTAGGCCGCACTGAGATTGTCTGAAGTCTTGAATCCAAGAACCAGCAGGACGGAGATGATCAACATGGCACGGTTGATCGATGGCACGTAGATCTGACCCTCATGGGACTTGCTGGTGTGCCGGACGTTGGTGGGTGGCAACAGCATGAGTCGGATTGCCTGACGTGTGATCGAATACGCTCCCGCGATGATGGCCTGCGAAGCGATCACGGCAGCCATGATCGAGAGCACGATCATTGGAATCATGAGGACATCAGGGACCAGCGCATAGAACGGATTCGCAGGAGGCTGATGGGATTCGATGATCACGGCAGCCTGTCCGAAATAGTTCAAGAGCAATGCGGGGGCAACAAGCGAGAACCAGGCAATCCGGATCGCCGGTCGTCCGAAGTGTCCCATGTCGAGACTGAGTGCTTCACACCCGGTCACGCACAACACGACCGCACCCAACAAGATGAAGGCCAGCCAGGGCTTGGCAGTGAACAGATCGATGGCCCACATAGGGTTGATCGCAGTCAGAACCTCCGGGTTGCCGATGATTCCGCCGACTCCAAGCGCCGCGATCACGAGGAACCAGATCAGCATGATCGGACCGAAGAGAATGCCGATCCGACCCGTTCCAAATCGCTGAAGCATGAACAGCAGAATCAGGATTCCAACCGCACTGAAGGTCGGAACCCACTTGGGAATCTGACCCGAAGAAGCATGATTGATGCCCTCGGCTGCTGCCAGAACGGAGATTGCAGGCGTGATCACCCCATCCCCGTACAGCAACGCTGCCCCGACAATGGCGAGGAAGACGAGTCCCCCGCGACCAGCAATCTTTGAAAACCACTTCTCGGATCCCTCCGACTGGCGACGAGCCATCAGGAGGCTGAACATCGCAAGCACACCACCCTCACCATCGTTGTCCGCACGCATCATGAAGATCACATACTTGAGGCAGATCACGATGATGATCGCCCAGAGGAAGAGGGAGAGCGTGCCCATCACATGGGCCATCTCCGTGGAGCTTTTGACGCCCTGGGTGTTCTGGAACAGGGCTTCGCCGAAGGCTGCCTGGAAGGCATAGAGCGGGCTGGTCCCGATATCGCCGAAAACCACGCCGATCGCGCCCAGTGTCAAGAGCGACAACCCCTTGCCGGCTGGGGCCGAACTCGTACTGTCGAGCATCGAAGGCGGCTGCTTCACGATGTGTACAGACTAGAACAGAGGACCGATTCCTGCAGAATCGGTCCTCTGGGACAAATCGAATGAGGGATGAACCCTACTGAGCGTCGGCAACGACGATCTCAACCCGCCGGGATTCCTTCTTGGTTCCCATCGGTGCGTTTGGACCGTAGCTGCTCACCGCGATCCGATCAGGGCTCACACCATGACTGGTGAGATACTCGTAGACCGCCCAACCTCGTTCAAACCCGAGATGATGGTTGCTCTTGAAGCCGCTCTTGCGAATGGGATCGCTGTCCGTGTGTCCCGCGATGACGATGGTCTTGCCCTGATAGTCGTTGTTCAGGATGCTGGCGATTTGCTGAAGCGATGACTTGGCAGGCTTGCGGAGTGATGTTCGACCGGAATCAAAGAGGATGTCGCCTTCCATCGAAACGGTGACCTCGTCACCTTCGACTGTTGTCGAAACACCTTCAATGCCTTCGAAGGGATTCCCGGAAGTGGCCGTCGTAACGGTCATCAGTTCCTGTTGTTCCCGGAGAAGTCGATTGGCTTCTCGCAGATCCGAAGTCGTGGCATCGAGGGCTCGATCACGCTCTTCAATCTGATCTCGCAGCTCTCGGTTCTCTTCCGTGAGCATGGTGACTTGGGATTTGCTGGCGTCATTGCAGCCTGTCAAAAGGCCGGCCACCATGAGGAGTGCCATTGCGGTCAGTGTGCGTCCATGCATTTGATCTTCCTTTCAACTTGCACGTCGGGGCCATGGGGTCTCGAGGAGCCGATCCCCTGCTGTCAAAGGCACCAAGCCCAGATCAGGGCCGATACCCGTTTCATTGAATCCTGTTCCATGCCGCCTGTCCAGCCAAGTGGACATCCTGTCTTTACTGGAATCGAAGGACTGGGCTTCGATCGGCTCCGTGCTGAGAACCCTGGCAGGCATGGGAACCAGGGGAAGAACGGCGTCCCATCCAGAGATCACCAAGGGCCTTGCCAGAAGCACAAAGACCGCTGCAACGGCCAGGTGTGGACCATAGGGCAATTCCCGTCGACGACTGCCGAAGGCCGTTCCAATCGAGGCCAGGAGCGTCCAGGCCAGCCCGATGAAGGGCGCGATGAAGAACACGAGGATCGGATCGAACCAGCCCATGACTGCTCCAATACAGCCCAGCAGGTGAACATCACCCATGCCCATGGCTTCTCGACCGAAGCCGAAGGTGCCCAGGATCCGCACGGCCCAGATGAGACCTCCACCCACGAGATAGCCCAGCATCGATCCCCCGAGGCTCTGCACCCACGGGTGTGGCGGCTCCCCTTGGAGGATGGTGCCCAGAATCCCACCGACGATCAGACCGAGGATGACCGGAATCAGGAAGACCAGCTCGGTCCACATCTCACGGCGTGCGTGCGGATAGTCACCCAGGACTTCGCCCTCGTTCACGTACTCCTCGTAATCGGAAAAGCTGTACTTCAAGCGTCCCGTCCAGAGCAGGAAACAGGCAACCAGTACGCCCAGCATGCCGCCAAAGGCCACGAGACACCAGAACCAGTCCAGCCCCGGAAGAGGCCAGGGCGAAGGATCGATCCATTTCGGAGTCCGGGCAATGAGCCCCTGCACTGGCCAGAGTACGAATGCCGTCACGGTGATGAAAACGGGAATCTGGATTGGAATCGTAAATGTGCGTGCATCGATCACGGTCATTGCATACAGAGCGGACAACAGGAACGCGATGCACACCCAGGCCGGCCATGCTCGCACGAACTGCTGGATGTCCCACCACTGCCCTGCGACTTCGCCCCACCAGGCATTTCGATAGGACACCCAGAAGAAGACGACGTAGAGCAACAGAAACAGACAGGCCATGCCGAGTTCGACCAGCGCATATCGAGGACTGATGCGAACCCCGCACATGCGACATCGACCTCGCAGGAACAACCACCCCAGAATCGGAAGGTTCTCTCGAAAGAATCTCAGCTTGCCTCCACAGATGGGGCAACGACTCGGTGGATACAGCAGGCTCATGCCGGAAGGCATGCGGTGAACGACCACATTGACGAAACTGCCGACACAGGCCCCGAGGCAGAAGGCGAAGATCACCCATGGCAGATGCTGCCAGAGCATGGACCCATCAAGGGACACGGCCAGGGTGGTCATGGGCATCAAGCCGTTTCATCACTGTCCGGATCTTCACCGGCCAGGACCTCGTCATCGAGCGAAACAGTCTTCAGTTCCTGCTCAGCAGCCTCGAGGCGTTCACGACAGATCCTGAGGAGGACCTGGCCTCGCTTGTGAAGCGACATCGATTCATCGAGTTCCAACTCCCCGGATTCAATCCGGGTGATGATCGATTCCAGCTCATCGACAGCCGCTTCGAATCTCACGGATTCGCCATCGGGTTCGGTTGACTGCTTGGCCTTGGGGCTCATGACCCAACTGTATCAGAATCAGTCCCAGCAGCCTCCGTGGAGTCCACACTTGATCGGATGGAACCACGTGCGATCCGCGTCACGAGCTGGTCACCCGGCTCCACTGATGATGCATCGCGGACGGTTCTTCCATGCTCATCCACCGTCATGCTGTAACCGCGTTGAAGCACGGCCATGGGATCGACCGCGAGCATGGCCCGGTCCAGAGTCCTGACACGCTGCGACTCGTGCCGAAGGCATTGAGCGACCGCGCGATTCAGACGATGCATCAGATCCTTCGGCTGGGGACGATCCAGGACGAAGCGTCTGGCAACGCGGTGCAGACGGGCCTCGAACATCTCCAGTTGAGCGCGGCGCGCCTTGATCTGTCGATCGGGGCGTGCCGCCGACAACCGGGATTCCAACGCCTTCACTCTGAGTCTGTCCTGTTGGATTCGGACAGAACTTCCACGCACGAGTCGCTCTTCAAGTGGATCGATTCGACCGTGTCGAATTCGGAGTATCTGAACACCTGCCTGATGCAGTCGATGACCGAAGCTGTCGAAACGTTCGAGAACATCCTCCCGATCCGGCAACAGGATCGTCATGGCCTGAGTTGGCGTGGATGCCCTCGCATCTGCAACCAGTTCAATGATTGTCGTATCCGATTCATGACCGATTGCAGCGACAACAGGTGTGCGAGCTTCATGGACAGCCTGTGCGACTCGTCGATCGTTGAATGCTTCCAGATCCTCGGCGGCGCCTCCACCACGTGTCACCAGCAGGGCATCGAGCCCGAGTCGTGCCGCAGACTCATCGAGTCTTTTGATGGCGGTGACGACCTCGGCGGCTGCGGCATCACCCTGAACCCGCACATCGACGATCAGCAAGGACGTTGCTGGAAAACGAGACCGGGCGGTCGCGATCACATCCGTCAACGCAGCACCCTTTGCCGACGTCACGACCCCGATATGTCTCGGCCAGGCCGGCAATGGCTTCTTGATGTCATCCGAGAACCACCCCAGGGAACGCAGTTCCTTGCACAGCTTCAGAAAGGCCGCCCGCAGATCACCGGCCCCATCGGGCTCCAGCCGTCTGGCTTCCAATCGAGTGCGACCCCCCCGAGGCCAATGTCCGACACGACCGGTGATCAGGACCTGCTCACCTTCCTCCGGCGTGTGCTGATTGCTCCTCGCCTGACTCGCCCACATCACGCCATCCAGTGAGGAGGTCTGATCCCTCAGGGAAAAGAACCAATGCCCGTTGCGGACGGTGAATCCACTGAGTTCACCTCGCACACGAATCGTGGCGGGAAGGCCCCTGGACAGGGCCTCGACGATCAGATGACTGACCTCGGACACGGAAACCGGTTCGGGAGTCGGCTCGGTGGCATCCTTGATGTCGAAAGGCAGAAGGGCCATGCCTTGATGATATCGTGCGCATACCCAAACCCCCTCACCAGAGAACCGAATCACCTTGAGCACACCCCCCCTGGAATTGACAACACTCGTCGATGATCTGCCCGGCGTCGGGCCTGGTCAGGGGGAAGCCTTCCGGAATCTGGGAATCCGTTGCCTGGCCGATCTGATCCTGCATCTGCCATCGCGGTATGAACGTTCCCAACAGCATGCCAGCATTGCCGAACTGGACGCCATCATCGGTGACAGCAGCGAGATTCCCGATGTCGCCGCCGTCGTCGGCGAGATCGCATCGGTTCGACCGGGTTTCGGTCGCAAGGCCAAGGTGGAAGCCGTGATCGAAGACGAGACCGGAGAGCTGCAACTCGTCTTCTTCAATCAACCCTGGATCAGCAAGCGATTGATGCCGGGCAGACGCATTCGAGTCAGTGGCAAACCCGGCCGGTTCTCGGGCCGCCTTCAGCTTGTCAATCCACGGATCGAACCCGCCGCCGAGGACACCATCGAAAGCACGCCCGATCGACTGCTGGCCGTGTATCCCGCCAGTGAAGCGTTGCCATCCAGCAGGATTCGACAGGTCGTGGAGGCCAACATCGAAGGCGCTGCCGATCTGCTGGAGGATCACCTCCCCGCTTCATACAGGGAGCAGAGAGAACTACTCCCCTTGTCCGATGCCTACCGACTGATTCATCAACCCGATGATGCGGACTCCATTCAGCAGGCTCGGCATCGCCTTGCCTTCGATGAACTTCTGCTGCTGCAGCTGGGCGTCATGATGAAGCGACATCACCGCCGTGACACACTTGTGGCACCCACCCTGCCATTCGATGACGAACGTCACCGCAGGATCCTCGCACGCTTCCCCTTCTCACTGACACTGGCCCAGCAACGCGTCGTGTCCGAGATCGCCGGAGACCTCACTCTGAAGATTCCGATGAACAGGCTGCTGCAGGGAGATGTCGGAAGCGGCAAGACCATCGTCGCGCTCTATGCCATGCTGCTGGCGATTGCAGACGGCAGACAGTCGGCCCTGATGGCACCCACGGAGATTCTCGCGGAACAGCATCACATCGCCATTCGGGACATGCTGGCCGATTCGCGAGTGACGATCGATGTCCTGACGGCTTCCTGCTCGACCGCGCATCGGCGGCGTGTCGAGTCCGGACTCGCCAAGGGCGACATCGACATCGTGATCGGAACCCATGCGCTGTTGAGTGAATCGATTCAGTTCAATGATCTTGCCGTGGTCGTGATTGATGAGCAGCACCGCTTCGGTGTTCAGCAGCGGGCACTGCTGAGGTCACGCCGCGATGACGACAATCAGGTTCCCCACCAGCTCGTGATGACAGCGACACCCATTCCTCGCACCCTTTCACTGACCATCTTCGGGGATCTTGATGTCTCGATCATCGATGAACGACCCCCCGGTCGCAGCCCAGTGATCACACGGTTCGTCCGGGGAGAGGAATCCCAACGCGTCTACCAGCATCTGCGAGATCGGGTTCGGGATGGTCAACAGGGATTCGTCGTCGTTCCCGTGATCGACGCCTCGGATCACGGCTTGACCGATGTGCACACCCATCGAGACCGGCTTCTCGCGAGTGATCTTGAGGGCTGCGCAGTGGAGGTGATGCACGGGCGACTGACCGCCGAGCAACGTGACGATGTGATGAAACGCTTCCGGAACCGGGAAATCGATGTCCTTGTATCCACCACGGTCATCGAGGTCGGCATCGATATCCCCAACGCCACCACGATCATCATCGAGCAAGCCGATCGATTCGGCCTGGCGCAACTCCACCAGTTGAGAGGTCGGGTCGGACGTGGAGACCATCAGGGACTCTGCGTTCTGGTCGGCGACCCCGTCACCGAAGACGGCCTTGCTCGTCTGGAAGCCGTTGCGGAAACGGATGACGGCTTCAGGATTGCCGAGAAGGATCTTGAAATCAGAGGCCCCGGAGAACTGTTCGGCGCCCGTCAATCCGGGCTGGCCCCCTTCAGAGTGGCTCGACTTCCGGATGATCTTCAGTGGCTGCTCATTGCACGCAAGGATGCGGAAGCCTGGATTGAATCCGATCCATGGCTGACGGATCCATCACATGCCCTGCTCCGAAGACGACTGCTCAAGGCGCACGGAGCCGCCCTTGGACTGGGAGATGTTGCCTGATGAGTGCGAATCGTCAACTTGCAGATGCCTTCGAGCGGATCGCCTCCATCCTTGAAGTCACCGGTGCCAATGCCTTCAAGATCAATGCCAATCGAAAAGTCGCGAGAGTGATCAAGGACCTTCCTGAAGACATCTCGGGCTTCGCAGGAGACAAGAAGGCCTTGACGGCGATCGATGGCATCGGGGCCGGCAGTGCAGACAAGATTCTGGAGTTCCTCGAGACCGGGAAGATCAGCGAACTGGATGAACTCTCCAGCGAGATCCCCGATGGCCTCGTGGATCTTCTCGATGTCCCGGGCCTTGGCCCCAAGACGGTGAGGCGTCTGTGGCAGGAAGTCGATGTGACTTCCATCGATGGCTTGAAGAAGGCCATCACCGACGGCACGCTGGAATCCATGCCGCGGATGGGTGCCAAGACGATTGCCAACATCGCAGACTCTCTCGAGTTCATGGCACAGTCCGGTGATCGACTTGGCATCGGAATCTCACTTCCTATCGCCGAATCACTGCTCGAAGACCTGTCCGACGTACCGGGCGTCACCAGGATCGAGTACGCCGGATCCCTGCGAAGAGGTCGTGAGACCACCGGTGACATCGACCTCCTCGCGGTCACAAGTGATCCGGAGGCGTTGGCCACCCGCTTCACCTCGCTTCCCGGAGTCTCGAAGGTGCTTGCTCATGGCGAAACGAAATGCTCCATTCGATTGGAACGTGGCGTCCAGATCGACCTTCGAATGGTGGCCGAAGAGGTTTTCGGCGCCGCCTTGATGTATTTCACCGGCTCGAAGGAGCACAACGTCGTGCTCAGGGAAAAGGCGATCAAGTCGGGCTTTCGTCTCAATGAATACGGTCTCTTCGAGGATGACGGAGAAAAGACACCACCGCAGTCACGGGGCATCTCTCCGACTGCGGCCGCCACGGAAGCCGACATCTACTCGGCACTGGGACTTCCCGTCCATCCCCCGGAACTTCGTGAGCAGCGCGATGATGTCACTCAGGATCCACCTCCACTGGTGCATCGTGATCTCATTCGAGCCGAACTCCATGCTCATACCACGGAGAGTGATGGGCTCATGCGGCTGGAGGAACTGGTCGAACAAGCCAGGATCCGGGGATACCACACCATTGCCGTGACCGACCACAGCAAGTCCAGTGTCCAGGCCAATGGACTGTCCGAAGACCGGTTGCGCAGACATATCGATGCCGTGCATGAGCTGGACGAGAACTCCAAGGACATCAAGATTCTGGCCGGCTCGGAAGTCGACATCCTCTCGGATGGGCGACTGGACTATGACGATGATCTGCTGGCCGAACTGGACATCGTGGTCGCCTCGCCGCATGTGGCGCTGCGACAGGCACCCGACAAGGCCACGAGTCGTCTGCTGTCAGCCATCCGCCATCCACTTGTCCATGTTCTTGGACACCCCACGGGTCGCATCATCAACAAACGCGAAGGTCTCTCACCCGACATGCCGCGTCTCATCGAGGCCGCGGTTGAATGCCGGACGGCACTTGAAATCAACGCCAACCCGCTGAGACTGGATCTCCGCGATACGCATGTCCGACTTGCCACAGAGGCCGGCTGTCTCATCGCCATCAACACCGATGCCCACCAGCCGGAGGACTTCGATCTCCTTCGGTATGGTCTGCTGACCGCCCGCAGGGGCAGAGTGGGCCCTGATCTGTGCGTCAACACCTGGACGGCTGACGAGCTGCAGGCCTGGCTGACCTCGAAGCGGTCGTGATCCGGCCTGCTACACTGCATGATTCATGTTCAATTCACTCAGTGATCGCTTCAGTAAGACCTTCAGAAACCTCTCGGGTAGAGGCCGGATCAGCGAAGCCAACATCCGGGAAGCCATGGAGGAGATCCGACAGGCCCTCCTGGAGGCGGATGTCAATCTCGACGTCGTCAACAGCTTCTGCGAGCGAGTCCAGAAGGAAGCCCTCGGTGAAGAGGTCCTGCAGAGCCTGAAGCCTGGCCAGCAGATGACCCACATCGTCCATCAGCACCTGGTGGATCTGATGGGACCGGTCGACAGCCACATCATGTTCGTGGAACCCGCCCCGACCGTGATCATGCTCTGCGGACTCCAGGGCACTGGCAAGACGACGACCTGCAGCAAGTTGGCCGCGTATCTGAAGCGAAACGGTCGCAACACGCTTGTCTGCGCAGCCGATCTTCAACGCCCCGCTGCCGTCGAGCAGCTCCGGGTCGTCATCGATGGTGTTGAAGCAAACGGCAAGGGCAATGCTCAGGTCGCTTTCCATGGTGAACCGGACAAGTGTGCGGAGTACGGCAGTGCAACCGGTGTTGCCATCGGGGTCTGCCAGCGTGCACTGAAACGAGCGAGAAGTGAACGGTTCGATGTCCTGATTCTCGATACGGCCGGTCGCCTTCATGTGGACGATGATCTCATGAAGGAGCTCGACGGTATCCGGTATGCCCTGAATCCTCATCAGATCTACCTCGTGGTCGATGCGATGACCGGACAGGATGCCGTGCAGTCCGCCAGCGCCTTCAATGAACGAATGAATGTCGATGGCGTGATCCTGACGAAGCTCGACAGCGATACGCGTGGCGGCGCCGCGCTCTCCGTGAAGGAAGTCACCGGTGCACCGATCAAGTTCATCGGAGTCGGAGAAGGCCACGACGCCTTGGAGGAGTTTCATCCAGAACGCATGGCGGGACGCATTCTCGGCATGGGTGATGTGGTCTCGCTCGTCGAGAAGGCTCAGCAGGAAGTTGACGAGGACGAAGCGGAAGCCATGGCCGAACGCCTGGCCAAGGGTCAGTTCACGATGAATGATTTCGTGAAACAGATTCGATCACTGCGACGCATGGGACCCCTCAAGCAGATCATGGGCATGCTGCCCGGCGTCGGGTCCGCCATCAAGAACCTGGACGGACATGAGGGCCAGCTTGACCGGCTCGAAGCAATCGTCGGCTCGATGACGAATCAGGAACGCGAAGAGGCGACCCTTCTCAAGAACAAGTCCCGGGTCCGGCGTGTGGCACGCGGCTCCGGTGCCTCTGGCCCTGAAGTCAACAAGCTCATGAAGCAGTTCGACATGATCAAGAAGATGTCGACTCAGATGGCCGGCATGGGAATGCTCGGCAAGATGAAAGCCATGAAAGGCATGCAGGGCGAAGACGCCATGGCTGGCATGGAACAGCTGGCAGGCATGTCGACCCGCGGCAGCACCAAGACGACCAGCGTCAAGAAGAAGTTCAAGAAGCGCAAGCGTCGCTGAATCGACTCACGTCAATGGTCGGCCCGCCGGCGGTCGTGCACCCAGTTCACGAAGCTTCGGCAACACCACATCGGACAACAGGATCTTCAGGCAGGCGGCCACTGGAATGGAGATCAGCATGCCATACACGCCCAGGACCGAACCACCGGCGAGGATGGCCACGAAGATGGTGACGGGATCGAGGTTCGTGGACTTTCCCTGGATCAGTGGGGTCAGTATCCAGCCGTCGATCATGTTGACCACGGTATAGACCACGGTTGGCCAGAGCAGGATCCCCCACCACGCCATCCGGTCGGCCTCAGTGACCTCAAGCTGACCGATGAACATCAGGAAGATCGCCACAGGGATCGCAACCAGTCCGAGATAGGGAACGATGCTGATGAAGCCTGCCAGGATCCCCAGCAGGATGGCATATGGAACACCCACGATCATGTAGCCCACGACGAACATGATGGACATCAGAATCGCGATGAAGATCCGGCCACGGACGAAACCGGCAACAGCCCGGTCCATCTTGTGGAGCAGTTCCCGGATGCGGGGCCGTTCCCGTTCAGGAAGCAGATTGTCAGCGAATTTGGTGACATCCTGGTAGTAGAGGCTGAAAAAGAAGAAGTAGAACGGGATGAGGAACATCAGCATCCCGAACGTGATCAATTCGAGAATGACGGACCACGCGATACTGCCTCCCTGACGGACGATGCCCATCAACATGCCGGCATTGTCACGGGCCGCACTGGAGGCGTTCTGCAGCATCGCCCGGTCGGATTCGGACATGTTCAATCTCTGCCACATCGCATTTTTGGATTCGGAATCGGAACCTGCAGACACGGCTGACTCGGACTTCGCCGGCTCCTGAGTCGAAGCGTCCGATGACAACTTGGTCGACGCGACAGGCGTACCGTTCGGAGTCGATGAACTCTCGTCGCCGGCAACCTCGCCTGTTTCGTCGATCACACCATCCTTGCCGGCTGGCAGGAAATTGATCAGATCGATGATGTCCGGCTGAAAGTGATCGGGCACATGTTCTTCAGTGATTCGAACAAGCTTGGTACGGACCGATCCACTCTCGACTTCCTCAGCAAGATCGATGACCTGTGTCACGGCCGTCGGTACCACGAAGGCGATGAATGCCAGTACGGCGATGGTGAACAAGGACAGGAAGAAGATGACAGCCCCGAGCCTTTGAAATGGAATCCATGCCTTCGCCGTCGTCCAACGAATGGCCGGTTCGGCGAGATAGGCCAGCAGCAAGGCGACCAGCAGCGGAACGGTCACATCGCGTATTGCATAACCGAGCCAGAACAACAGAAAAATGATGAGTGCAAAGAGGATGTCACGTATGAACCGGATCTGCCAAAGATGCAGATCCGCCCACTCGCATGAGTCCTTTGAATTTTGAGAATCGGAACCTGGCTCGTCTCGACGGTCATCCATGACCACATGCCCCTATTGAATCAGCTAAGGAGAAGCACCTTCTCCGATGTGTGCAGCAAGTTCTTGATGTGAGAAGACTTCTCGGAAGTCGAAGACTCCACGAAAATCGTCCAGAGAATCATCTGGCCGCCTGCTCATGAGTCCGGCGTCGATCATTGCGAACACGATTCGCCCGAAATCCTCGGAACGACGGATGCTCCAGCATTCCAGAACAACTGGCGCGAGCATGCCCCATTGATCGACGGCATAGTTCTTGAGACCCAGACAGAGTTCCTGACCAGTCACATGTCGATCCAGTTCGGACATGGGGTCACCTTCACCGAACACCATGTTGGCCGTGTAGGACAGGCCTTCGCGGACGAAGTGATAGGCCTCGAGCGGATAGGGACCGGCTTCACGACGAATCGCGTCCCAGTCGACCTGATGACTCTGAACATGTTCACTCATGACTCATATCTCCGCCTGGTGGCGAATGCTCCATGTTGAAGCATATCGGACAGACCCCCTTCGAGGATTGACTACATGGTGATTTCATGCCATTCGAGGGCCGCAAGGGCCTTCTTCGACGGCACGGGCCGGGAGACGTGCCTGTTTTCCCGCACCGCAAATCTCAAGGGAGCCGACTTCCATCGGCCAGCCTTGCCGATTCCGATCCGTGATCCTGCAACAATCTCGGCGAGCGGAATCCGCGACGCCCGCTCGATCCAGATTTGAGAACTTGTTCGAAGATCCTCGCCGTCAAGAGATCGATCGATCGCCATCGCCTGACACAGACGGCCCGGACCACGACCCAGATCAATCATCGAACGACAGGTCGTTCGATGCTGCTCCATGACATCGACGCCTTCCAACGGCTCGATTGCGCGGATCAGAACCGCCGCTCCGGAACCCTGTTTGCCCGTCGTGACATTGACGCAATGATGCATGCCGTAGATCAGATAGACATAGACATGGCCGCCGCCGAGAAACATGGATTCGTTTCGATTCGTCCGTCGACCGCCCGCTGAATGCGATGCGAGATCTTGTGGACCGAGATAGGCCTCGACTTCGACGATCCGACCGACGAGACGATGTCCATGGTGGGATCGAACCAGTCGTTGCCCCAGAAGAGAGATGGCCACCTCGATGGCCTCACCACCAAAGGCCCGTCTTCGCATGGTCAAGGGACATCCACCGGTTGACACCAGAGGCGTTCTTCATCGTTGACGGACTCATCCCGCCGACCGCCCGGATCCCATGAAACGGGACGGAGAATCCATCGTGGCGCAGTCGTGGACTTCAGGACATTCAGAAGTCCGGGCGTGCCCTCATCGACACCCACCGCCAGAAGACCGGCCACCCGGTTGCCGGCAGTGAACTCGAACAATCGGTCGTCCTCGAAGCCCAGTGAATGGGCCCCGTTCACCGTCGCCATCTTCAACAACGTGTGTGGTGCCGTGGCATCCCGTCCGAAGAGGAATCTCATCTCATCCAGAATGCTGATTCGATCAGGCGTATCCAGGCAGATCAGGGAATCCGTACCGAGCGAGACGGCGATGTCATGATCGAGCATGGCGCGATATGGATGCGATCCACTGACCGGATGGCCGAAGTAGGCACTTGCTCTCGGACAATAGACGGGACTCACGCCGGCTTTGGCCAGGATGTCGACATGACGCGGCTCCATGTAGTTGAGATGAATCATCTGGATGCTGGATGCCGGAAGGCCCGCTGAGCGATGGCGGACCTGATCGACCGTGAAGTCCACGGCATGACAACCGGGAATGACGACCCCGTCGTTCCAGGCCTTCAGCAGTTCTGAGAGCTTTCGAAAGGCGCCCGTTCCCGAAGCCATGAATTCCTGTTCCTCAAGACTCTCCGAGACATGGATGGCCACCGGCACACCGAAACGAACCGCTGCCTGAATCAGCTCCGCACCGCAGGTGTAGGGCGCATGAGGCGTCAAGCCGCAGACCAGCTTTCCATGCTTCCCGCCCATCCTGGCCAACGTGTCTTCCATGGATTTGATGGAATCGCCCTGGAAGTCACCCAGCCCGAAAAACTCCTGATAGCTCACACCTCCAAGAGGGGTGTCCCGCAAAGTCTCGAACTGAGGCACATGTGGCATCCCGGAGATATCTCCGATCAGCACGGTCCCACCAGCGAGCGAGAGTTCAGCCCCTTTCTTCACAGCCGCTCGGATGTCCTGCTCGTCGGATGACCAGCGGATGTCCAGAACGGATTCGAGCCATTGCTCGAAATCACCGCAGTAGGCCACAGGCCCTGGACCACTCAGATCGAGGTGGGCGTGTGCGTTGACGAGACCCGGCAGCAGAACGTCACTCTGGGCATCGATGATCCTGGCGTCGGAGACCTCCCCGACGGTCTGCGGGGCCCCCACATCGAGGATCCGATCACCCTCCATCAGCAGGGCTGCGGGGGCGATTTCCGACCGATGATCCGCTACGGATGCCGCTCTGATCAGTACACGTGGACCAGTCTGTCCACCAGTTATGCCCCGTCTGTTCAACATGCGGCAACTCCAGATCCGTCGTACACTAACGTCCTTCTATGACCGATGGGAACAGTCGGTCACGTTGAATCCTATGGAAGGGAGATTCCTATGACTTGCGTTCGTTCACTCGCCCTGTGCGGCCTCATGGCTCCGGTTCTGACTCTGGGTGCCTGCGTATCTGCGGAAAAGTACGAGAAGTCGCTTCAGGTCCGTCGCTCGCTGCAGGAGCAGCTGGTCAGCGTCACCAATGAACGCGATGCCATGAAGTCCCAGCTCATCGGGCGGGATCAGCAGCTCGAGCAGGCCCGCGAAAACCTCGAGATCATGGAAGTCGACTACAACACCATGCAGGGTGCCGTCGACGAACTGTCCATGAGCAACCAGGACCTCGCCATCCAGCTGAGCGAGATGGAAATCAACGCCCTTCCGGGAACCGTTTCCCGCCGGCTGGCAGCACTGGCTGCAGCCTATCCAGATGCCATCGAATATGACGAGACGAACGGCGCTCTGCGATTCATGAGCGACTTCACGTTCAATTCAGGACAGGCTGAACTCAAGAGAAGCGCCGGCCCGGGTCTCACGGCCCTCGCGGACATTCTCGAGACAACGGAAGCCAACGGCTTCGAGATCATGGTCGTCGGTCACACCGACAACGTGAAGCCCAGCCGTTCACGGGCCAAGTACCCGACCAACCTCTATCTCTCAGCAGCTCGAGCCATCGCGGTTCGTGATGCCCTCGTCCAGTCTGGTGTGACGCCTGAGCGACTCACGATCGCCGGCAAGGGCGAGTACCAGCCACTGGTCCCCAATGTGAAGGGTGGCACGCCTGAAAATCGACGTGTCGAGATCTTCCTCTACGAGCTGGCCGAAGCCCCAGCGGGAACCACGGAAATCGTCGAGGTCACTGAAGAGTACGAAGAGCCCATGAAGTAGGGCCGCACCCTGCGGGTCTTCATGTGAAGCCGGTCGAAATCGTATTCCTCTGAGTGTGGCGGGTAGACTGCCTGTACGCCATGGCTGTCTCCGCACCCGCATCCCGCTTGGACGTGTCTCGAATGCTCGGATTCGTGACCGCCTATGGACGGTTCGTCCGATTCAACCTGGCCATCGTTGCATGGTTCTTCAGGGGAACGGCGATCTGGCTCCACTGGAGGCTGATCGCTCCGCAGCTGCTGTCGGTTGGTGTGGCCTCCATTCCGGTGGTCGGCGTCACCGGGGCCTTCATCGGCATGATCCTCGCACTCGAGACCTTCGTGCAGTTCGAAGCGCTTGGCCTGCAGGGAACCATGGGCAGCATCATCAACGTCTCGGTCGTGAAGCAGATCGGCCCGGTGCTGGCGGCTGTCATGGTCGCAGGACGCGTGGGCGGCTCCCTCACCGCCGAACTGGGCACCATGCGTGTGACCGAGCAACTGGATGCGTTGAGAGCGATGGCGACGGATCCCATCGCCTATCTCGTCGTGCCTCGGGTGATCGCCTGCGCGATCATGACTCCGATCCTCACCATCTACTCGGACATGCTCGGTGTCTTTGGTGGTTATGCATTCACCGTTCTGCTCAATGATGTGCCTGCCGACGACTACTGGAGCTATACGGCCGCCTTCGTGACGTGGTACGAACCGATCGTGGGTCTGATCAAGGCGTTCTTCTTCGGCCTCAGCATCGGAATCATCTGCTGCTACAAGGGATTCTCCTGCAGACCTGGCGCTGCCGGGGTCGGCAAGGCGACCACTCAGGCCTTTGTCGCCAGCTTCCTCTCGATCATCGTGATCAATCTCGTTCTGGCGAAGTTCCTCAATTCGATCCAGGCAATCGTGTTCCCCATTCCCCAAGGCCTTCCTTTCTGAACAGGTTCCAACATGACTTCCATGATCACCTGCCTTCTGGCGACATGTCTTTCATTCCAGTACGACGCCCCTGTCACCAGAACACCGCAGCTCACCGCGACGGACATCTCATCGCAGATGCCCAAGGGCGCGATCATGCCGCAGCTCGGTGACAGCCGCCTCTGGCAGTTCTCCATCGACATCGGTGTCAATACCCTGCAGACACCCAACAACGAACGCCCGTTTCGAATGCCACTGATCACCGAAGGGCCTTGGAGCCGACTCAGCATCCAATCACTGGAAGTCATTTCAGCCAATGGCAATGATCCGGTTTCGATGCTCGAAGGCAACACCGCATTGAAGGGTTCGGGAATCCAGGGCGAGAAGATGATCCAGGCGCCACTGGCCAACGGCCCCCAGAGGTTCTCGACCATCAGCATCTCCGCCGAGGTCGCCAGTTGGAACAGCAAGGTCAATGAAGAGATGGCGGCCATGATCAACTGGCCTGCAGAATGGCCCTCTGAAGCAAAGGCCGCGCTGCTCCCTCAGGTCCTGATCGAATCAGACGAACAGATCTTCAAGGATGCCCTGCAGTCCCTCTTTGGACCGAACCTCCGGCTCAATCGTCCGTGGGTCGTCGCCAAGGCGATCACCCAGTACACCTGCACCAATATCCGAGTAACCGGTGCCCGGATGATGCGGGCAGGCCGGGGCCAGCTTCGTGGCCTCAATGTGCAAGGCGCTCTGGCCACGAGTCAGTCCGGCATCGGAAGTCGCGCCGATCTGACCTGCGTGTGTGTCGCGATGCTTCGAGCCGCGGGGATCCCCGCTCGTCCGGTCATCGGACTTTCAGCCGATGTTGAATCCGGAGATGAATTGACCACCTGGGCGGAGTTCTATCTGCCCGACTCAGGCTGGGTCCCCTTTTCTCCATGGGAAATGCAGAAGTCCGGAGTACGGAGCTGGAAGATCGATCGCTCATGGCGGTATTTCGGAAACTGGAGCGACCTGAACAACAACATCCCGTTGTCGTGGTCCTTCGCACCAGGCGATGGTTCGACGGCACATGACACCTGGGCCCTCTGGGGCTGGACGCGAGCTGTACCTGGCGTTGAGTTTCCCATCCCGAATCCCGGCAAAGGACGAGCCCCTGGAAATCAGCCCGTGCAGTACACCCCATCTGGTTTCCTCGCCAAACTCCGTTCAGGCGGCACCCTGAATCTCAGAAAGATGCAGCAGTGGCTGTCCGGTGAAACTCGCCCGGTTCATCAGAGGACACGCAGCCGGTGAGTGATTGGCGAGACGAGGGCCCGAGCGAAGCTGATCTGGAACGTTTCAATCGCCAGGAGGATGGCTACTGCCCGGAATGCGGCGTTGTCGTCTACGACGATGCCGAATTCTGCCCGGACTGCGGACAGCAGATCGGAGGACGCGTGTCCAACAAACCATCGGCGGAAAAGGAACTTCAGAACAGGATGGGATTCCTGATCATCATTCTGCTTCTGATCGGCCTGCTCAGCTGGCTCATCTTCTGATGAGCGGTCACCCCTCGGATGCCGGGCGCATGCAGTCCGGATCATTGTTCCGAGGCGAGTTCACGCGACTGCTGACCTCGAAAGCCATCATCTGATCTGAATCGAATGGACGAAGAAGACACGAGACCTGACCTGGATCCGTGAGATCCGGCGCCAACCATCGATCATGCTGGCTCCTCGGCAGAATGACGGGCATCCTGTCATGAATGGGAGCCATCAGTTCATTCGGTGCCGTCGTGAGGATCGTGAAGGTTTCGAGCACCTCATCATCCTGCCCGGACCAGGACTCCCAGAGCCCGGCCATCCCGAACGGATGACCCTCCCTCATTCGAATGCAATGAGGACGTTTCGTCTCACCATCACGCTGCCATTCATAGAAGCCATCCGCAACCACCACACAACGGCGTTGACGCAGCGCTGATCGAAACGATGGCTTGTCGGCCGCTGTTTCCGACCTGGCATTGATCATTCTCGAGCCGATCTTCGGATCGCGTGACCAGGGTGGCACAAGGCCCCATCTCAATGAATCCACCCGCTTGTGCTGACCCACCATCCGTACGACGGGGAGTGCCTGCGTCGGCGCAGCATTCCAGGTCGGTTGAATCACGGGACACTCGTCCAGATCGAAGGTCTCCATCATGATCGCCGGTTCGGAAGTCACCAGAAAACGTCCACACATGCCCTGATGATATCGACGGCCTGACTGCGTTCAATGACAAGGGGAGTGTGCCTCCCCCAGGCACACTCCCATGATCGTCTGCTCTGCCTTCCCTCCAAGGCATGGACGCTCTGTTGTCATATCAGCAGCGGAAGGACGAAACCTGCCTTGATCATGGCTTGAACTTGGCTGGACCGAGATGGCCCATGGATTCAGCCCTTCCACTGCTTTCTGGTGATCCAGTCACCAGTCCCCCCCTGAGTTGGCGTGGCCAACATGCCTCAATCCTCTTCCTCGTCCCGGTAATAGTTGTCTTCGCAATCCTCATGGTTTCGATCCTGCTGCGTAGCCTGCTCCAGCAGACGCCGCAGATAACCGTTCTCACGGCGAGTCGCCTCCAGATCGAACATCAGGTACTTCACGCTCAGCCTGAGAAAATCAAGTGAGTCCTGCAGTTCGGTAACGGCTCTGTTGATCTCCGCTTCCTGTCCATTAGGGTCGGCCGCAGGAACGGCCAGACCGGCCTTCTGATCGTCAGGCAATGCGTGGATGCGCTTCAACAGTTGTGCAAAGCGTTCCTGGAATACTTGTTCGTTCATGACGTTCTCTTCTCTTCTCATGGGTCCAGTCAGGGTTCCTCTCACCACCTGAAGAAAAGCAAACGCCGTCCCGTTTCTGGCATGGCATCGTGCCAGAACACTCAATTCGGCTCTCAAACACGCGCCAGGGCGATTTCGGCCCTCTGGAACACGGTTGTTCCGATCGCCGGTCGTGACGGATGTTGTCTCCAGTCAACAGGCTGTCGACCAGAGACCTCAAATCGATTCGCAGATCGACAGCGAACACCATTGGAGAGGCCCGTGTCGAACATGAAGATGTGGTGCTGGCAGGGACGACTCTCGTGCAAGAGCCTGTCGCCATGAACGGACAGGACGTCAGCGACCTCGTCGGGCTGCCGCGATGGCGGCTGGTGAAGCCTTCGCCATGACTGAGTCGGTCGACAGTCCGGATTCGCGGGCTTCACGAAGGAGCTTGTTGAGATGCGAGTCGCGTTCACAGGCCCAGCGGTTGAAGTGCTGCTCGAGTTCGTGGCGGTTGAATCTCGAAAGCGGATCGTCCAGGCCCGTCTGTGCGACGGCCCAGTCCATCAGCCCGCGTCCTCCCTGATCGAACCTGTAGAGGCCGAGAGTCGATTCGAGACGTGCCTCGACTGTCCGGAATGGATCTGAACAGGATTCCGGAATCGCCAACATGACTTCCTTGAGCTTGCGATCGGCAAGTCCAGCAAGCAGCTCGTCCTCGGCGATACGATCGATACCTGCGATCCGGTCAACTTTGGGCGTATCCGTGGCCTCTTCGGCCTCGACACGCTCGAGCTTGGCCACAGAACCGTTGAGCGTCTTCATTCCTGCATTTGGAAATCGGACCGTCAGGCTCTGGGTCATTTCGCCCTTCATGGGGACATTCTCGACTCGGGTCACTGCACCGATCCCCCACTCGGGTCGTTGCGTCATGCGCACACGATCACCGAACTCGAAGGTCAGGCAATGATCAATGCCGTTGTTCACACTCAAGAATCAAGCTCCGTAACGGTCCCGGGAACTCTGCTGCCATCGTGACAACAAGAAGGACCCATCCGGGACGATCAGACCCCCGAGACTTTCTCGAGGACTTCTACAGTGCGATGTCTCGGTTGAGCCAGGAAAGAACAGTCTCCCCGTGGCTGTGAACCGAACAAGCTGACTATACCAATGGCCAGCGGATGATCGCAACCAAATCGAGCGAAAAGCCTGATTCCATACCTTCTCGGGCCCTTCCGATCAGATCAATCCCTGCTGGATCATGGCATCAGCGACCTTCGTGAAGCCGGCGATGTTCGATCCATGAATGTAGTTGCCTTCATGACCGTAGGTCTTGGCGGCATCGACGCAGGCTTTGTGGATCCCGGCCATGACATCCCGCAGTTTCATGTCGACTTCTTCTCGTGTCCAATGCAATCGCTGGCTTGCCTGGGACATTTCCAGAGCAGAGACAGCAACGCCACCGGCATTGGCTGCCTTGGCTGGCCCGTAGAGAACACCATGCTCCATGAAGATGGCCTGGCCATCGGCTGTCGTCGGCATGTTGGCGCCTTCCGCGACGAGCTGGACGTTGTT
>MDSW01179443.1_pt1 | contig 20952 bp, 12 predicted proteins | sample 811171 | NCBI WGS metagenome assembly MDSW01 (sample SAMN05326641, study PRJNA326480) | marine metagenome | isolation source: seawater | place: Atlantic Ocean: North West | collected 2012 | reverse complement strand
CCCGCGATATTCCGGAAAATGTGTGTCGAGATCAGTAAGAACTTGTTTGACATGGTTCACCATCTCGGTATAGAACGGGCCCAACTTTCCACCACTTGAAGGAGGACGAAAGTCAACGGCGAGGCTTTTCCCGCCCCAGGCCGTTTTAATGATGAGTACCTGCTCTTTAAAGTGGTTGCCGACAACATGGCCAAACTGTAGCTCAGGACCAAACAGGTGCTCTCTCGCACCATAGCCAACGCTCAGCTCTCCTTTTCTACCCAAGTATTCAATCCAAACGTCGCTGCGTTTTGCCCAAGTGCCATCGGGATGGATGATGTGTTCATATCGTTCTGCATTGTCGGCCTGTTTAACAAGGTATTCCAGTGAGCCTTGGCCGTTGTTTTGCGCGGTGTTGGCAGTGATTGTTCCGTGGCCTTCCATGTTAGATTGCCCGGCAAGAATGAATACCTGTATCTTTTTACGCGGGGCGGCTTCCACCAGATTGGTAGAGAGAGAGAGGAGGCAAAGTGCTATCGCAGAGAGTATTACTCGAGACATCGTGTTGTGGATACTTAATAACTGATTGGTTAGAAGGATTTAATATCTCATTTTTAGGTCTGGAATACCAGTGGAACGGACTAGATGCGATTTAGGGAACGATTCGGGATGTGCTTTCAAGTTGGTTAAGAGCCCTGTTGATAACGCGGACAACATACTTACCATTGGCGTAAAGATCGGTGCGAGGTTTAAGGGCATGGTGCATTTCTTTGATCGCTGGTTTAGCCTGGTGGTCGATTTGGTCCAGGACAATTGCTGCGTGCAAACGTTCCCACTGCTCGCCGTTGTGCAATTCTTCAACAAGCGTCGGCAAGGCGGCGTCTGGTTTGCCAAACCTGCAAAGTGCACGTGCCACTGCGGTTCTTACTACGGAAGATGGTTCAGTTTGAAGCATATCGCTCAATCGTACGGCCAAATTAGCAGCCGGCCTGCCAATATTACCGAGACCTGTTGCAGCCCAATAACGTACTGCAGCATCTTTGTCATCAAGTGCCTTTGCTAGTTTACTCAAAGCCTTTTCCCCTTCGGATGCAAGTAATGCCGTTTCACCTATTCTTTGAACGAGCGTCGTGTCAGCTGTCTTACGGAGAATGTCGTATTGATTACCAAGCTTTGCCTGACGTTCGAGGAGTATTGGCTCGGCAATCAGGCCGAGATCTTTCGTGTCTTGTACCCATTGGATGTGGACCCTTCTCATCCGCGACAGCGTGGCTTGATGTTCTTTGAGTCCCGCTAAATTGTTAATTTCGTGAGGGTCGTTTTCGGTGTCATAAAGTTCTTCCACAGGTTTTGTTTTCGAGAAGTAATATTCAGGGTGCCCGCTGAGCTCGCCGGCATCGTGGAGCATCCGTAAATCCTTCATGGTTGCACCCTTTTCCGGAGTATTCATGTATTGGTAATAGGTTTTCAGCGGCTCATAATTTCGAATGTATTTGAATTGTTTGTCGCGAACCATGCGGATGATATCGTAACGCTCATCCATACGATCTCGGGCTCCATAAACGTAGGTTCGTTTTGCTGGTTGACGTGCTCCAAGAAATGCTCGGCCCTGCATATAGGCAGGGCATTTGATCCCCCCGAGATTCAGGACCGTAGGGCCCAAGTCGATGGAACTCACCAGGCGATCGGTTACGCTTCCGGGTTCGTTGTTAGCGAGATGTTTGAATTGTTCGGGTACGTGAACAATGAGAGGGATGTGAGTGCCCGAATCATAGAGCCATCGTTTTGCACGTGGCAGCCCAACGCCGTGATCAGACCAGAAAAAGATAATGGTGTTCTCGTAAAGTCCCGCTGACTTCAATTGCTCGACGTGATCCTTACACCAGTCGTCTAAGGCCGTAATGAGTTCGTAGTTGCGTTTCCAGTCATCTAACGCGGCGGGTGTTCTAGCGTAGTACGGGGGAAAGGTCGTCAGTTTACTTGGATCCTGCCGTTGTTCCGGGGTAAGGTCGCGTGTAACCGACTGATATTTATTGGTATTGGCAATGCCCGACTCATGGCAGCCTACAAAATTAAACACTGCGAAAAATGGCATATTATCGTTAGGGCGATCTTTCCAGTGGGCCTTACCTGACGAAATGTCCCATGCATCTTTAGGCAGGGAGAACTGGTAATCGGTTTTTGAGTTGTTGGTGCAAAAGTATCCTGCCTTACGAAGATAGGTTGTGAAAGGCTTAATGTGCGATGGTAATTTGGCCTGACACCGCATGTGGTGAGTGCCAAGGGAGGTTTGGTACATGCCCGTGATAATTCCAGAGCGATTGGGGGCACATACTCCAGCGGTGGTAAAAGCGTTGGCGTATCGAATACCATCCTCTGCCAGTGAATCAAGAAAGGGGGTAATGGCATGAGGGTCCCCATAGCATCCAAGGTGAGGTGAGATGTCTTCGGCGGACAGCCAAAGGATGTTGGGACGCTGTTCACCAACGGCAGAATGTGAGAGGCCGAGGATTAGCAGAAACGCCAGCATCGAATGTGGTTTAGACATAATTGGTTTTAAGTGAGGGTTCATAAAAAATGGCTCATGACGCCAAGATAGCATCTGAGCCGTGGGTTGAGCTTGCGAAGATGCTACTTGCCAATGCAATAGAGATGTTTCTCACCGCGAATGTATAAGCGGTTGTTAGCGATGGCTGGAGAAGCATAGATGTATTCATTGAGCGGATTTTCGGCCACAATCTCCAATTCCTTGCCGGGTTTAATTATTTTTGTCATACCATCATCCGCGAATAGATAGGCCAGTCCATTGGCTTTGAGGAGAGACGCGCTAAAGTGATTGCCAAGGCGATCCAGCCACTGACGGGTTCCGTCTTTCGTGCTGTAACAATTGGCCGTGCCGCGGTCATCTGCAACGATCAGATACTCACCAATAACCACCGGGGAGGGTACGTAACATCGCACCTCTTTACTGTGCCAGCGTACATGGCTTTCGGTGACATCACCTTTCCCACGGGGATCGATGCCCATGACATGATAGGTTGGGAACCCCGCACACATATAAAAAAGCTCACCATCGTAAACCATCGAGGCTACAAACTGTTCGGTCGGTCCTTCAACAACCCAGTGAACTTCACCGCTGTCAGGGTTCAGACTGATGATGTGTTTCGATCCGGAAAACACCATTTGCATGCGACCGTCGATTTCGCGAATCAACGGTGTGCAATAGCTACGGATACCGTAAGAACGCTTGGTCTTCCACATGGTTTTGCCGGTAAATTTATTTAAAGCCAGGATATAGGAATCACCGTCGTGGTCACCATTTACGATAACGAGGTCTTTGTAGAGGACTGGGCAGCTACTATAACCATGAGCACTAATGAATTCACCAGGTTTCACGAGCCATTTTTGGTTGCCTTGGTAATCATAGGCTGCAACGACCATTTTGCCGGGGAATATTTTACGTTCCGAACCGACGTTCGGCGCAATGACCTCGCTATCACCGGCTTCGAAGAAAGTGACGTAAATCAATTCTCCATCTGTAGCCGGTGTCCCCGAGGCGAAACTGTTGAGAGCATGTTTCTTTTCTAACTTTGCTTTGATAACATCCTGCTTCCATAGGATCGTACCCTTGTTTGCATCAAGGGCAATTAATTGACGTACTTCGGCGTCCAGGTCGCATGTCACGATAAAGGCTCGATCTTTCCAAATGATCGGAGAAGCGTGTCCGATCCCCGGAATTTTCGTTTTCCAAAGGATGCCTTCACCAGTCTCGGCATTCCATTTAAGGGGGGGGGTCGTTGAATTGCTGGAGCCGTCCCCGCGAGGCCCACGCCATCCGGGCCAGTTTTCAGCCTGAGAGGTAATAGTGACTAAACAAGCAGCTAAGAGGGGCAGTAGTGAAAAATTCGGTTTCATTGTTCGCAATATGACGAAAGAAGATAGGACAAGCTAAAATACTTAGGTGTTATTCTACTGTTTTTACTGTTGAAATCCAAAGATGATTGATGCCAGAATTTAATCGTGATAAGTGTTTTATGCAGGGACGGCTACTTGATCCCTTGCTATTGGAAGATTTGACTCGCAGTAGTCTGAGCGAATCAATAAAAAAATTGCAGGTGAGGTTTGCATCGGAACAGTACCTCTACCTGAAGAAAGTCTTTTCAAGAGACGAGATAGATGCCGTACGAAGTGAAGTGTTTACCCGATTGCACGCCGTAGGTGAGATTGAATCTGCCGGCCCGGAAGGGATTTTTACGGGAGAGAGCAGGCGTGGGGAAGTACCGGAAGGGTTAGGTGAGTTTTGGAGAAGTGTTTCTCAGGGCCCAGCCTTACGGAAAATAAGCCACGGCACGCAAATCACGAAGTTAATTAGCCAGTTGTTTGCGGAACCTTATGTTGCCCACGATTACCTGTTTTTACGTCCGGCGGTCCCCGGACGTTCTACGCATTTACATTATGATCACCCATTTTTTGCCCGGGGTAGTGAAAAGATTGTCACTGCATGGACTGCTTACGGAGACATTCCGGTCGATGAAGGACCGTTGTTAGTGGTTGATCAATCGTATGAATTCACAGACTTAGTGGAAGCAACGAAGAACGTGGATTACGAATCAAATGAAACACCGCTCGTCCAGATTATGCAGGATCCTAGTGAGTTGGCGCGGACGCGCGGCGTAAAACTGAAAACGGCTGATTTTGAAGCAGGGGATGTTATTTTGTTCTCAATGACATTACTGCACGGCAGTTTGGACAATCGAAGCGAACGAGGACGCGTAAGGCTATCTAGCGATGTACGTTGGCAACCGTCTATAGACCCGGTGGACCCTCGATATGTTGGCGACAATCCTCCCGGTACAACCGGAGCAGGTTATGGTGAGCTAAATGGTGCAAAGCCTTTAACGATCGGTTGGCACCAACGTTAGATTAGCTCCCGCATGGGTTGATGATCGGTAAGGTACTGGGGACGTCCCGTTAAGTCAGGTACCGTGGTGGTGTTAGGGTTGATCCCCATTTGGTGGTACAGCGTAGCGATTACCTCACCAAAGTGAGTGCGCCGCTCAATGGGGTAGGCGGCGTGTTTGTCGGTTGCGCCAATAACCTGTCCTGTACGCATGCCACCACCGGCCACTAAGCCTCCACCAACAGCAGGCCAGTGATCGCGCCCGGCATCCTTATTGATACGTGGTGTCCGTCCGAACTCACCCCAGGCTACCACGGAGACATCATCCGCCAGCCCACGATCATGTAAATCTTTGATTAATGCCGCCAGGGCTTGATCAAAATATGGAAGATGTGTGTTTTTGGCTTCAGAAAAATTGCGACTATGGAAGTCCCAACGCCCAAAATTGAGGGTTACTACGCGAGCACCAGCCTCGACTAACCGCCGAGCCATTAGGAAGTGTTTGTTATTCCGAGGCGCACCGTCCCCATATTTGGCTTCGTGCCCGGTTCCATACATTGCGAGTGTAGCTGGATCTTCTTTGCTCAGATCCATTGCTTCGGCCAGGCGACTGGAAGTGAGGATGCCTAAAGCCTGTGCAGTGATGTCGTCAACCTGGTCATAAATCCGATCGTCGTCTACTTGTCGGCGAAAATTTTCAAACTGCCGTAGTAAGGAGGTGCGGGCGCCAAGACGTGACTGATTTCCACCATTGAGTACCATATCTTTTTGCGCTGGTCCCGATGGTCGGAATGCTGCATTGGCAAGTCCAAGAAATCCCGGCAGACCGGGAGAGCCATAGGGTGGGTGGCCTGCATCCGGAGCCAATCCTATGAACGGAGGCACGTCAGGCGAAGTTGGGCCGAGTACCTTTGATGTGCAAGCACCAACCGATGGCCAGCCACCGGTTGGTTCACCAGGTTTTTGGCGACCGGTATAGCAAATATATGAATCATGAGAACCGTTAGGAGAACCGTAAACGGCTCGCAATGGAACACACTTGTCCATGATTTTTGCAAGATGTGGCATGTGTTCGGAAATGCGAATGCCAGGCACATTGGTATCAATAGGGTCGAATTCTCCCCGGATTTCGGCTGGCGCGTCGGGTTTTAGATCATACATGTCCTGGTGAGGCGGGGCACCGACCATATAGATCATGATTATCGCTTTGTTGGAATTCGTGATGCCTGCCTGAGCCTCTGCTTGTAAAAGCTGTGGAAGGGACATCCCTCCCATACCTAACGCTCCGACACGGAGGAATTCTCGACGTGAGAGACCGCTGCACAACTGCGCCTTACTCGTTCCGATTTTAAGCATTTTAACAATATCCTCGTTAGTCTTGGGCCTTTCTTTGATTATATCGACATGCTGGCCGTTAAAGAAATAGTAGATCTGTTATCCGCGACGCCAGAAGTACCCCTATCCAGTGAAACACCGTGAATCTTAGGTATAATGGCGTATCAATAATTTACATAAATATTAGGGTTGGAGAATCAACATGACCAAACAACGTAAACCAGTTCTCGGGCGACGGGAATTCTTAGCAGCCTCCGCCGCAGCAAGTGCCATGAGTATCGGTGTACCGGCCGTGGTAACTGCATCCCGTACTGACTCGCAGATCATTGTTGGAGAGGGTGATTATCAGTACGAGGTGACTCACAACTGGGCTCAACTGCCGAGTGAGTTTACGTGGCAGACAACTCATAATGTTGCCGTTGATAAGTCAGGTAATGTTTACGTGATTCATGAGGGTCGTGAAAATCTGAAAGATCATCCATCGATCTTCGTTTTTGATAAAAAAGGGCGTTTTGTGCGGGCCTTCGGTAATCAATTCCAAGGTGGTGGTCATGGTATCGAAGTTCGTCAGGAAGGCAAGGAAGAATTTCTCTATGTCTGTGCGTATCAAAATGTCAAAGCCTTTGCGAAGCTAACACTTAAGGGGGAAACTGTTTGGCATAAGTTTGCGCCCATTGAGTCTGGTAAGTACGCTGAAGAGGAAGCCACAAACCCACAACGTAAATGGGGCCCGGACCGTTTCCTGCCCACCAATTTTGCCTTTTTAGATAACGGCGAATTTTTGCTCGTTGATGGTTACGGAGCCTTTTATATTCACCACTACGATAAAGACGCAAACTGGAAGAGTTGTTGGGGCGGACCTGGTGATGGCGAAGGTAAGTTTAAGACTCCTCATGGAATCTGGATTGACAAGCGTGGTGAGGAAGAGGTTGTTGTCATTTGTGATCGTGCTCATCACACCTTGCAGTATCTAACCGTGGATGGGAAATACATTAGCACTCAGGAAGGCTTTGGTTTACCAGCGAATGTAGATAGCTATGAGGATTTGTTGTTAGTGCCTGAGTTGCATGCTCGCGTCACGTTGTTAGGTCCAGGCAATCAGGTTGTCGCCCAACTTGGAGAAGATGTTCAGCGTGTTACGACAGAAGGCGGTATCCGAAATGACGAAGGGAAGTGGAAGGATGGTAAGTTCGTTCATCCTCACGATGCCTGCTTTGACCGGAAGGGTAATATAATGGTTGCGGAATGGGTGGCGACGGGGCGTGTTTCCAAGCTAACCCGTTTGTAAGCAAGAAAACAGGAAGAATATCATGAACAAGCCCCGCATCGAGTCTGATGCGGGGCTTGTTTCGTTTGCGAAAAAATAGGTGACGAAAACTTGGCTAGCTGATAACGTTCGGAATGGGTTGTGCTCCCTCCACGCCCACTAGCCGCTGATCTAGTCCGTCATAAAAATAAGAGAGTTTGTTCGGATCAAATCCTAGTTGATGCAATACGGTCGCATGGAGGTGTTTGACATGAAAGCGGTCATCCACCGCCCGACTTCCAAGCTCATCCGTCGTTCCCACACTAACACCACCTTTGATGCCGCCACCAGCCATCCACATCGTGAAGCCGTAGCTGTTGTGGTCACGCCCGGTTCCTTTTGCATATTCTGCGGTCGGCTGGCGACCGAATTCGCCGCCCCACACGATAAGCGTGTCTTTGAGCATGTCCCGGCGTTTAAGATCTTTGATGAGACCTGCGATTGGTTTGTCGGTTTCACCGGCGTGTAGGTCATGGTTGTATTTTAGATCGCCGTGAGCATCCCAGTTGGCATCGTTGTGATTGCCCCCAGAGTAAATCTGAACGAAACGTACACCGCGTTCGACGAGGCGGCGAGCCATGAGACACTGGCGGCCGAATTTAGCGGATCGCTCTTGATCCAACCCGTAAAGATTATGAGTTTCTTCCGTTTCAGCTTCAATGTCTGTCGCTTCCGGTGCCGAAGTCTGCATTCGGAAAGCGAGCTCATAGTTAGCGATGCGTGCTGCGAGCTGCGAATTGTCTACACGGGTCTTTTGATGTTCTTCATTGTACTCCTTAAGTGTTGCAAGCAGTCGTTGCTGCGTTTCCCGACTCATTCCAGCTGGCGGATTGAGGTTCAGGATGGGACTGCCTTCGCTCCTCATGATCGTAGCTTGGTAACTTGCAGGCATGTAGCCACAGGACCAGTTTTTAGCACCTGAAATCGGGCCACCGCGAGGGTCTAACATGACCACAAAACCAGGCAGGTTTTGATTTTCGCTTCCCAGCCCGTAGGTGACCCATGAGCCGAGACAGGGAGCGCCACTAAGGATGCGGCCGCTGTTCATCATCAACATCGCGGAACCGTGGATGGGTGAGTCAGCAGTCATTGAATGTAGGAATGCTATGTCATCCACACATTCCCCAACGTGTGGAAACAGATCCGAAACCCATTTCCCACATTCGCCGTACTGTTTGAAATTCCAGCGTGGTTCAACAATCCGGCCCTGATTACGGTGCCCGCCACGTCCGAACGTCTTCACGTCCACCGTTTTGTTATCCATCCCCTTCATGTTCGGTTTGTAGTCGAACGTGTCGATGTGGCTAGGACCACCGTACATGTAAAGGAAGATGACCGACTTTGCCTTCGGGGCGAAGTGTGGTGTTTTCGGAGCCAGTGGATTTTCCCACTTTGTAGTACCGTCTGCAGCGACGGCCTGATTCTCGAAGAAACCATCCTCGCTGAGGAGACCTGCCAGAGCAGTGCCAGCAAATCCGGCTCCAGATTGCCAAATGAATTCCCGGCGAGTGCGTCCGCAAAAATTCTTAGTCATATTCGTTGATCCGTATCAAAAGTCTTCATGGTTTGAAGAAAGGTATTGTTAATCGATGTAGAGGAATTCGTTGAGGTTGTAGGTCACCAGACAGAAATATTTCAAGGCGTCGTCATCTGAGACCCCAATCTTCTTTAGGTCAGCAATAAGGGTTTGCCCCCGTTGAATATCTTCCGCAGAGGGATTGCGCTGGGTGGTTTGCGTCAGGGCAAGTCTGATCTGGGCGCTGAGGTCGTCCGGTGCGTGTTGTTTTAGAAACTGGGAAAATTTACCAGCTTGTCGATTTGCAAATTCGCTATTCAGTAGTTGCAGCGATTGCGTAGGCTGTGTAGTTGTAAATCTTACAGGGCAGCTGGAGTCGACATCGGCGAAGTCAAAATCCGCCATGAGTGGCTCTACGAGCGAACGCTTCACAAAAATGTACACCGCGCGTCGTGCCCGCTCTTCTTCCGGTGAATTCCCCCAACCTGCTCCGGGACGTGATTGTCCCTGTAGCACTTCCCGCGGGATAATTGGATAGAAACTTGGCCCTCCCATTTTGAGATTCAGTGAACCATTTGCCGCAAGAATCGAGTCACGAACTTCTTCGCTCGATAGCCGGCGGGGATTGAACCGCCAGACCAGTCGATTGGCAGGGTCTTTCTCAACCCCTGATTCGGTGGTGCTGGAGCTCAATCGATAGGTTGAGGAGAGCATGATGAGTTTATGCATCCGCTTAATCTTCCATCCGCCTTCCATGAATTCCGTCGCAAGATAGTCGAGGAGTTCCGGGTTGGTTGGGTCGAGGCCGCCAGCGCCGAAATTGTTGGATGTTTCGACGATACCTACGCCAAAGTGATGTTGCCATAGGCGGTTCGCCATGACTCGGGCCGTAAGAGGATTGTCGGGACTCGCAATCCATTCAGCAAGTGCAGTACGACGACCACTGCTCTTACCGTGGGGCGAAGGATTGATGACCGGTTTAGGCGGAGACAGTACCGAAGGGAAGTTGGGTTCGACCTTATCACTTTCGGCATTAGCGTTACCCCGAATCAGGACGAAGGTTTCTCGGGCTTGAGGGCCGATCTCTTTAATTACCAATGTCTTGGCAATCTCGTCGGGACGCGTGTCGAGAATGACTTTGCGACGTTTTACGGCCGTCTCGTAGTCCTGAACCAGTTTTTCGCTAAGTCCTTTGCCTATATACTTTTTAGCGATGTCGACACGCACTTCAACTGCGCGGAAATCTTCTTTTTCGGGGGGGCTCATTAGGCCTTGCAGACGGTTGTTGACATTGTTGATCTTGCCATCCACATCCCGTAGTTCACGGTCAAGTTGTTGCCGCATTTCTGCCTGCATCGAGGCATCTGCATTCACTGCAATCGCACCGATCGATGCTGATTCGACAGTGTCATGACCCCGCACGCCGTATCGACGGAATCCGGAAAAGAATGCCAAAAAACTGTAGTAGTCTTTTTGTGGTATGGGGTCTAATTTGTGATCGTGACAGCGAGCACAGTTCATGGTCAGTCCAAGAAATACTTGCGACGTGGTGGCGATAATATCATCCAGGTCATCATAAAGTGCCTGCTTTTGGCTGACCGGTTCATCATCCCAGATTCCCAGGCGGTAATAACCAGTGGCTGTGATGGAATCTTCGGTGAGTTGTTCGAATTCGTCACCGGCAAGTTGCTCTTTAATGAACAAGTCGTAAGGCTTGTCTTCGTTAAAGCTCTTAATGACATAATCTCGGAACCGCCATGCGAATGGTTTGGTACCGTCGCGTTCATAGCTGTTCGACTCAGCATATCGAACCAAATCCAGCCAGTGGCGTCCCCATTTTTCACCGTATTGAGGGGAATTGAGCAGTTGATCGAGCAGCTTTTCATAGGCCTCAGGGTCATCACTCTGGACAAAATCGTTGACGGCCTTAACGGTTGGAGGCAAGCCGGTGAGATCGTAATAGGCGCGACGAATCAGATGAGACCTGTCGGCAGGTGATGTTGGTTGAATGCCCTCGGCTTCTAGTTTGGAAAGCACGAAATTATCGATGGGGTTAGTGATCCACTTTCTGTTTTTAACTTTGGGTATCCCCGGGCTGGCGACCTTCTGGTGTTGCCAAAAGTTTTTGGTCTCTTCGTTGACCTCGGTTTTGTAGGGACTGGCATGGTTTTCGGGTCGTGCGGCTTCCTGGTCATTTGGGATGAGCAGGCCATCATCGATCCATTTTGCGATGACGTCGATCTGATCCTGAGGCAGTTTGCCTTTCGGGGGCATTTCGTAGCCGTCGTAATTAAGTGCCTGAATCAATAAACTTTCTTTAGAATTGCCGACAATCGCGGACGGGCCGGTGTCACCACCTTTTAGGATGTCCGCTCGGTTACCCATAAAGAGGTTACCCTTGACACTTGAGCCGGGGCCATGACAGGCAAAACAATTGTTTAGCAGTATGGGTTGAACCTTCTCGATGTAGAACTTTACCTGCTCCGCCGTCAGTTGCTGTGGTGATTCTTTATCCTGAGCATTAACGGGCAGGCAGCCAAAAAGAAGGATTGCAAATAGGGGCAGTCTAAATATCACTTATCTACCTGTTCTGTTTCTAAGTAGGGTTTTGTGAAGAAATAAAATCGGTGAGTGGATTGAAAGCAGTTGCGCTGTAAGTTACGGCGTCTACAGTGTAATAGTTCTCTATTTTAGGTGAAAGGCAGAAGTTCCGCTATATGAACCGAGCGACGTTCATCTCAAGAATTAATGCATTCATGACTGTAAAACCTCTGGGTTTACCAGATTCTTAGGCTTTTCACCCTCCAGAATGGCTTTAATATCGTTTGCCATCCAGAGGTGGATGGTATCGATGGCCTGCTTAGTTAACGAGGCTACATGGGGGGCAGTCAGAAAGTTGGGATGATTGAAGATGGGATGCGCAATATCGGCAGGTTCGGGAACAAAAACGTCCAGACCCGCACCTGCCAGGCGGCCATCATTGAGCGCTTCTAAAACGGTATCAAGACTATCAATGGCTTCCCCGCGGCTGAGGTTGATTAGGTAACTACCAGATTGGAGGTGCTGAAGGTTTCTCTCATTGATTATCCCCTCGGTTTCAGGGGTGAGTACCGTGTGCAGGCTGATATATTTTGCTCGTTGAATGAGCTCATCCAGAGAAACCAGTTCAACGCCCAAGTCAGTGGCAGTCTCTGGGGTTGTATAGGGATCGCAGGCCAGAATCTTCATGTCGAATGGGGCTGCGAGCCGAGCCAATTGCTGGCCAATGTTGCCAAACCCGACGATCCCTAGTGTCGCCCCTTCGAGGTCGTCGTTCATTGAATCATAACGCGAATTCCACTGGTCTGCTTTTGTTTGGCTATCCCAGTAGATGACGCGTTTTGCCAGAGATAAAAGAAAGGCCATTGCCGCTTCGGCCACAGCTCGCGAATTAGCGCCGGGGGTAAATACGACGGGGATGCCCCGTGCAGTGGCCGATGCTATGTCGATATTGTTAATGCCGACACCAGTACGCCCAATTACTTTTAAATTGCTCGCCGAGTTAATAACGTTTGCGGTGATTTGAGCGACCCCTCGAACGATGATAACCTCAGCATCTGCAGCCAAGCGGACGAGTGTCTCTTCTTTATCGTCAGATGCGGTGATGATTTCACCATAGGGGGAAAGAATGTTGAGAGCTGTTTGGTCGATGGGAGCCGTTGCAAGGATTTTCATGAAGATGTGGAACCTCGTAGTTGCCGCTTTATGGTGATACGGTGATTGTTGTCCTTTATAATGCTAACAAGAAATTCCTCTGAGCTACAAAGGTAATGTAGAGATGGCTAATCAGGATATCGCTCAAAAGTCGCTTGAGTTTCTCGGATTTATTAGGCAGCAGGCTCGTGAACTGGCTTCCGGACATAAGTTACCGAAGAATCTCACAGAATGGCAAAATCAGCGTAAACACCTTCGGCAATCATTAATTGAGGCTGTGGGAGGATTTCCGGCGAAGAAGTGTGAGTTAGCTCCTCATACGGTGGGAAATTTAGCGTTTGATGGCTATACCGTGGAAAAGGTGGTACTCCAAACAATCCCGGGCGTGATGATGACTACTAATGTATACCGTCCCCAAGGGAAGGGACCTTTTCCCGCAGTGCTGTGTGTTCATGGTCATTGGCCAGGGGCGAAGCAGGATCCCACGGTACAAGCACGTTGTATCGGATTGGTAAAATTGGGTTTTCTTGTGCTGGCTGTGGATGCATTGGGAGCGGGTGAGCGAGGCGTGGATCAGGCGTTGGGCGAGTACCATGGAGAGATGACGGCCGCCACGCTCTATGCGACGGGGCGTTCGTTGGCTGGAATCCAAATTTACGAGAATATGCGTTGCGCTGATTATCTGCAAAGCCGCCGCGACGTCGACAGCAACAATCTCGCCATTACCGGTACGAGCGGCGGTGGTAATCAAACCATGTATGCCGGGGCTCTTGAGGAACGCTTTAAGGCGGTCATTCCTGTCTGTAGCGTGGGGAATTATCAAGCCTATCTAGGGGTGGCATGCTGTATGTGTGAACTTCTACCGGGCGCTTTAGCTTTTACCGAAGAGTGGGGTGTCCTTGGATTAGTCGCCCCCCGTGGTTTAATGGTGATCAATGCAACCCAGGATGCAGTCCAGTTCTCTGTCGCTGAAGCCAAGAAGAGTCTCACGGGGGCACAGGCCGTCTTTAAACAATTTGGCAAGCCAGAAAATGTGAAACACGTCATCGTAGAGTCCAAGCACGATTATAATCAGCCGATGCGTGAAGCCATGTATGGCTGGGTGACTTTACACTTGAAGGGTGAGGGAGATGGCAGCCCAATTGCTGAGCCACCAGTGAAAACCGTTGATAGCGAGATGCTACGCTGCTTTCAGCAAGGTGGGCGGCCTGTAGAATTCCAGACGGTCCCCATGTTGGCAAAACGCTTTGCCACACAAATGGTAAGCAAGCAGGTGAAACCACTTCACAAAGAGCACTGGGAGGCTCAACGCATTCTAAAGCTCGGAATGCTCCGGCGTTATGTAGGTAAACAATCGGGGCGAGTTGAACTCCGGGATGAGATAGCAGTCGCTGAGACAGAGCATGGAGAGAGTTTGGAATTTGAAATTTCGCCGGAGCAGGGAGTGAGTTGTGGTTTCAAATGGAGTAAAGGTTCTTTGCGTGGAGAAGCGGCGGAAAACATCATTATCTCCTCCGCACTGGTAGGCGGTGGTCTTTCCGAAAAGGAGCGTAACTGGTGTCTCGAAAACCGAATAGATGTTTTGGAGGTGACTTTACGAGCGACGGGTCGTTACGAGCCAGAAAATAACACGATTGGACACGCATTAGATCACAATGCCGCTCAATGGGCGGCGTGGATTGGCCGGCCTTTAGCGGGGCAGTGGGTCAAGGACTTTCAGGCAGCCCTAGCCTGGGTTATCGCGATATATGAGACACCTCCGGAGATCACTATGGTGTCGCGAGGGGCTGCCGTTGTTCCGGCTTTGCTGACAACGGCAATGCAGTCACGTATTAGTCGTTTGGTAGCAATCGATCCTCCGCTAACACTTGTCAGTGATCGCAAGTATGGTGAAGGACAGTTGGGAGCGATTTTTCCCGGAATGCTTGCAGAGTTAGGCGACATCGGCCAATTGTTTTCGCTTGTCGCGCCAAGACCGAGTTGGGTGATTGCAGGAAAGAACATGCAAGCGGAAATGCTGGAACGCAAGGAGCTAATTCATTCCCTCTCCTTCGCCGCTTCCATTTATAAGGTGATGGATTCCCGGGAATTGCATGTGCTTTCAGAAACGGCCAGGGAAGTCTGGCTGGAACGGGTGTTTGGCAGCTAAAAATATTTACTTCGCGAAGCATCTTTTCCTAGAATAAGGCTTGGAAATGCAATCACAGCTGGGATGTATAAATGCCTGATCTAATTTCAAATACTTCGGAAGCCTTTGCCAGGCGCGATGTCTTGCGTCTGGGCGGGCTTATGGGGTTAGGCCTCACGCTTCCACAGTTACTGGAACAACGAGCATTCGCAGGTAAACGTTCTGCGTACGGTAAAGCGAAGCGGGTCATTATGTTGTTTTTGCATGGTGGTCACCCACAGCAGGAAACGTTTGACCCCAAGCCGGATGGGCCGGAAGATGTTCGCGGTCCCTTTAGGGCAATTTCCACGACGGTACCGGGAACTAAGTTCTGTGAATTGCTGCCAAAAATCGCAAGTCACGCTGGCTCGCTCGCTATTGTTCGCAGTATGACTCACGGAAATACAAATCATGTTCAGGCGTGTTTGCCGGCTCAGACAGGTCATAAGCACTCTTCGGCGTTACGTTCCCGTGGTGATTTTCCACCAAGTGATACGGACTTCCCACCGATAGGTGCTGTGATCGATCATCTGCGTGGAAGTGGTAGTAGCCTCCCGGCGTGGGTTCGAATCGGCCCGTTGATGCGACGCAGTAACGGTACAACCTTGCACGGCCAAACCCCCGGGTTTCTAGGTGCCGCCCATTCGAGTTTTGCCGTTGACCAAAAATTGTTGGGTGAAGATGTCCAAATTGAGGCGTTAAAAAATCCCTTGGGCCTCGACGATATCCGTCTTACGGAGCGGGCGAATCTGCGTCGCCAATTTAATTCGTACACGAAGCAGTTACAAGAATTAGGAGAGACAAAAAAATTGGCTCCCTATTTTGAGCGGGCGGTGTCGTTGCTCGCCAGTAATAAGACCAAAGCGGCCTTCGATCTGGCTCAGGAGAAACCTGAACTGCGGGAAGCCTATGGTAAGACAGAATTTGGACAGCGTTGCCTGCTTGCTCGTCGACTCATTGAAGCAGGCGTTCCGATGGTGAATGTGAGCTATTGTCATACCCCGTCGGGTTCATGGGACACGCACTCCCAAAATGCTAAAAAGATGAAGGAGAGTCTGGCGCCAACGCTGGATCAGTCCGTGGCAGCTCTCCTTACAGATCTGCAGCAACGAGGGATGTTGGATGAGACGTTGGTCGTAATCAATGCCGAGTTTGGGCGCACGCCAAAAATCAACAAAAATCTGGGCCGTGACCATTGGCCCTTCGTCTATTCGCTGGCCCTGGCGGGAGCTGGGGTACAGGGAGGAGCGGTGTACGGCAAGTCGGACAAATCTGCGGCCTATCCTTTGGAGAATCCTCGTGACCCTGCGGATATGGCAGCCACAATTTACCATTTACTTGGTGTTTCTCCGGCAACGAGGGTTTATGATTCTGCCGGACGACCTCATTCTCTGGTGGTCGGTTCCCCGATTGAAGAGTTACTTTCGTAACTTTAATTCCATCAGACGTACATCCATGATCGCAACTTTAGCCTTCTTGATTGGGCGGATGTCGATGTTGTAGACTCCCGGCTTGTCGAACTGGAATTGGCCGATGGTGCGTGGCTTGAAGTTCTGGAAATGTCCCGTGTCTTCCACAATAAACTTAATCACCTGCTCGGCGGATTTTATCGCGACTTCACTCCCTCCGTGGCCTTTTCCACAGCCTTGGTGGATCGTTAGGTCATAAGTACCAGGCGTTTCTACGTAGATCCTCCAACGACACCAATCCTCCGGATTAACCCAGTAACCGATGGTGTTTTTGTGGGGCTGCGGCTCGAATCGAAGTTTCTCTCCGTAGGTCTCCGCAAAATGAGCGTTAAGATTGATGTCGCCAGCTCCCTGCTGGGCAACGACGCTCGGTAAAGATCCCAGAACGGCCGGATCGAGCAGTTCCATAACAATTTCAGCGTCCGGTCTAGTCCCGGAAGGGATTGCGATATCCCAGTGTTCGATTTCAGGTGTGACTTTGAGTGGAGTCTTTTCAGGGTCACCCTTCAGGTAGGTTGTTCCAATACGAGCGTGATATCGAGGAATGGATACTTTTCCATTCTGTCGAGCCGTGGTGGACAGTAGAAGATGTTCGTGGTGGTTGGTGATAGTGGTTATGTTTTCTCCGTCCTGTAGGGGGCGCGTTGCAAGTTCAGCTTTTAAATCCCATGCAAATAGCCGTGCAGCGTCGTCGGCGAGAGGGTAAAACCATGGGCCGCTATTCCAGCATCCATGTAAACCGAATCTGTACACGTGTAAGCGGGACGGGATGCCAAATTTGGTCAATGCCTGGCGAGAGGCAATGTTTCGCTGGGGTAAATCGTGTTCACCAAGCAGGAAATGGATGGGGCTAGTCTGTGCGTTGATGTGATAAAGAGGGGAGGCCAGCTTGTAGGCTGCAGGATCTTCGGCTACCGTTTTCCCGATCCATTTATTCGCGTTTGATTGCGCCGGCATGTTTAGACTTTTTTCTGCCACCGGACCGGTGAGGAGATCCAGCGGTCCTGCTAGGACGATCGCCGACTGTAGGGCCGAACTATAGTCGCCATGGGCAGTTCCCAGCAATGCGGTGTTAGAACCTGAGGTTGCCATTAGACCTACGAGATGGCCGCCGGCTGATCCACCTATGGCGCCAATGCGAGTGGGATCGATGGAGTATTGTTGTGACGATTTGCGGAGAAATCGCGTGGCTGTGTTGCAGTCCTGAATCGCGGCGGGAAAAAGTGCCTCAGTGCCCAGACGATATTCGATAGCGGCAGTTACATAGCCATATTGTGCGAGATAACGAGCGAGCGGGTGAAACTTTTCCTTGCTACCTTTAAGCCACCCACCGCCATGGATGACCATGATCACGGCGGCCTTGTTAGCGGTTTTGGGTTGGAAAATATCCATATGAAGATTGCGATCACCAATCTTGCTATAAACGACATTTTTATGGACCACTAAATAATCGGATTCTGCTACGAGGCTGGTGGCAGGTTGTTGTCGAAGGTTTCGCTGTTTTAATTCCCCAGCAACCTTATTCTTCATCTGTTGGCTTACCTGGCCGGAGGCGGTAAGGACCGTCGAAAGCAGGACTGGAATTGCAAACAATAGGATATGGCGAATTTTACTCATGGGATCTTTTGACGTCTTAAACGCAGGTTCAACGGGTGAGTTAAGCTGGTAGTATACTACAGTTGTTAGCGGTAATGTTTTACAGAAGATTGTTGGAGCTAAAATTGGTGCATTGTCAGGACTTAAACCTCTGGATTCGTATTTTTGTGGCGTGTGTTTTATTGGGAAGTTCTACGCAACTGTTAGGTGATGAAGAATATGATCCAACGTCGTTGGAAGCTTTGCGTTCCGGAATGCCCGATCCGGCCATCGTAGAGGCCCACGATGGTTCCGGATTTTATGTTTTTACGACCGGTCACGGTGTAAAGATCTTTCATTCCGAAGATCTTAAGCACTGGAAACTAATCGGCCGGGTCTTTGACAGACATGTCCCTCAATGGGCGGAAGATGCCGTGCCGGGATGTGACGGGATCTGGGCTCCGGACGTTCAATACTTCAATGGACGGTATTACTTGTATTACAGTGTTTCGACGTTTGGTAGCCAACGTAGTGTGATTGGCTTAGCGACCTCGAAATCAGTGAATCCTGAAAGCGAAGACTGTGAATGGAAGGATCAGGGGTTGGTCGTGGAGTCCTTTCCGGAGAAAGATGATTTCAATGCGATTGATCCTGCCGTGTTTGCAGACAAAAATGGCAAGGCCTATCTGTATTGGGGATCCTATTGGACAGGATTGAAAGGGATCGAGATTAATCCTCAGACCGGGAAACCACCCATCGCGGACCGTTTGGAATACAAAGCATTAGCGCAACGAACTGATAGCGGGTTCCCTACTAATATTGAAGCACCTTTTGTAGTACAGCACGACGAATACTATTACCTGATGGCTTCCTGGGACTTTTGTTGTGCCGGTGAAGATAGCACCTATAAAGTCGTGGTTGGCCGTAGTAAAACGGCGTTAGGACCTTTTCTGGATCGTCAGGGACGGTCGATGAATGAAGGCGGTGGCGAGATAGTGCTTGCCAGCGATGTGCGTTGGCGGGGGCCTGGCCACAACAGTTTCCTACAAAGTTCTGAGGGGGACTATTTGGTACACCATGTTTACGATGCTGAACGTGTGCGAAAGGGTAGGATCCTACAGATTCGCGGTGTGGAGTGGACCAAAGATGGTTGGTTTAAAGTGGGCAGTCCGTTACTGGATCCGGCTTCGTTGCAACGCAATAAAAAGTTGTCTCCTTTGGTGGGGCCCTGGACGCATGTCGTAAATGAGAAAGATACTTACCGCATCTTTTTCGAAGTGTCAGGTGAGATTTCCGGTACGGCAGGTGAATCGTACTGGCAGTTGGAAGGCCGTAAACTAACTCTGAAGTGGTTGGATTCCCAAGCTCCAAACGGAGCATGGGTTGACGAAGTTATTTTGAGCCCCAACGCTAAAACCTATTATGGTAAGAACCAAAATGGGGTAGTCATTGAAGGAACGAAGCGGTTTCGGAAAGACTAGGATAAAAAGGCAGCTTCGTCGATTCACCAGCTTGACTGATGAATCGCTACAGCATTTCCCTTTTAGTTTCGTTAGGATAGTCAGTGTATACAGACGCGTCGACACAACTTTGGAGCTCAAGCAATGGCAGACGGCCTTGGTAAGAACAAGGGTTTTGTAAGCCTTAATATTTTACAGGCCTTTGGGGCTGCTAACGATAATCTGTTTAAGCAGATTATTATGCTGGGCGTTGCCACCGGGGGGGTCTGGAGTCTCGAACTCGGCACAGGCGGTCAGGCAACCATCTCCCTGCTTTTTTCTTTGCCTTTTATCCTTTTCGGCGGTTTTTCAGGTCAATTCTCGGATAAATTCAGTAAACGCAGCGTGGTGATTTTCGTCAAGCTATGGGAAGTGATGCTTGCTTTGGCTTGCATTGCTGCTTTGGCGACGGGGAATTTCAGAGTTTCGTTGTTTTGCGTCATCATGCTGGGTGTCCAGAGCACTCTTTTTTCTCCGGTGAAACTAGGGATTATTCCCGAGTTAGTGCAATACAAGCAAATTACCAATGCCAATGGAACGCTGGGAATGGTCAGCAATATCGCGATCATTCTTGGTATCGCGCTGGCCGGTGTGTTTTCAGACAAGTACAAGCCGGCGTTTCTTGGGAATAATATGTTGTCTCCGGGGGTAGGAGAGAAAGACAGAGCGTTGATTGAAAAGGGGGTAGAGTTGGTCTCCGACGGGACATGGCTCTTCATCCCTGGAATTACGATACTTGTCCTTGCGTTGGTCGGTCTATATTGTGCATTTCAACTTCCGAAGTTACCACCCAAGAACCCAGATCTCAAACTTAGTTTTAGTTTGAGGGGCTTCTTCGGCGTTTACGTGGAACAGTTCAGTGCCAACCTAGGTAAGCCCTTGCTGGCAGTGACGGGAGCCTTTTCTGCTTTCTTCATTATTGCGGGCATTGCGTTATTAAATATTTCTGAATACGCACAGTATTTGGGAGTCTCCGATACGCTAGCATCAGCTCAAGGTGCTTTCCTATCGATTGCGATTGGTTTGGGAGGCGTGTTTGTTGGTCTGCAAAGTAAAGATCGGGTTCGACCTCGGTTTGTTTTGGTAGGCGGCATAGGAATGGCCATTGGTTTCACGGTGCTCGGTTTCCTACCTAAGAACTATTGGCTCGTTGTCGCTATGCTCTCCATGTCAGGATTTTTTGCGGGTCTTTACATGATTCCCCTACAATCGCTCCTGCAAATTCTTACCAACGACGAAAATCGAGGCCGCTTTATAGGTTTTTCCTCGATGCTAACGATGGTTGGTTTCGTTACCGGGAACTACCTGTTCAAGTTAGGTAGTACGAATTTCGGCGAGCATGCCGCTCCTCGTACCTATCTTCTTTGCGCGGCCGTGTCCGCCGTTATGTTGATTCCGTTGTGGTTGCGTTGGGTTCCCTGGTTTCAGCGAACGATCGATGAGCTCTCCACGGCAGAAACAGGGAATCCATCAGCGGGACCCGTCAGTAGCGTATCGGAGACTGAGGTGCTCT
>MDSW01106619.1_pt1 | contig 20952 bp, 25 predicted proteins | sample 811171 | NCBI WGS metagenome assembly MDSW01 (sample SAMN05326641, study PRJNA326480) | marine metagenome | isolation source: seawater | place: Atlantic Ocean: North West | collected 2012 | reverse complement strand
TAATTTTAATTCACTTATTGGCATGATTCTATTAGTCTCTTAATAAATCGTTAATTGAAGTTTTGCTTCTTGTTTTTTCATCTACTTTTTTAACAATCACTACACAATACAACGATGGTCCATCAGGATTATTTTTGCTCGGCATAGAACCCGGCACTACAACTGAGTAGTCTGGGACTTTTCCATAATGAATTTTGCCAGTAGCTCTGTCAAAAATTCTTGTAGAGGCCCCTATATAAACTCCCATTGATAATACAGATCCTTTTCCAACAATAACTCCTTCTGCGATCTCAGCTCTAGCTCCAACAAAACAGTTATCTTCTACTATTGTTGGATTTGCTTGCATTGGTTCTAAAACACCACCAATTCCAGCTCCACCTGAGATATGGCAATTTTTACCTACTTGTGCACACGATCCAACCGAAGCCCAAGTATCAATCATGCTTCCTTCGTCTACGTAAGCCCCAACATTTATAAACGAAGGCATCAAAACAACATTTTTTGCTATGAATGCTCCTTTTCTTATTACTCCATTTGGAACGTATCTAAATCCAGCTCTCTTAATTTTTTCCTCATCCCAGCCTTGAGTTTTTCCTTCCACTTTATCGTACCAAGTAGAATAAGGGCCTTTAGAAGCTTTCATTTTGTTAACTCTAAAACTTAATAATATTGCTTTTTTAATCCATTGATTTACTTGCCATTGATTATCTTTTTTTTCAGCAACTCTAATTTTTCCTAGGTCTAATAAGTCAATAGTTTCATTAATTAATTTTTTAACCCCTTCATCAGATTGACCAATCTTTTCTTTATTAGAGAAAGCTTCGTTTATTGATTTTTCAATTTTTTCTAAGTTCATTAACTTCCTTTAAAAACTTTGTTAAATTTTCAGTCCTATAGTTTATAAAATTTTCGTTAGAAAATTCTGCAGCCCACGGTTCATCATTTTTAATCCAAACAGTTTTCATTCCAAGTTCGTAAGCTGGTTTTAAATTTCTAGCGATATCCTCTACTAATATACAATATTGTGGCTCAATTTTGTATTTTTCAATCAATATTTTATATGCTTCCATAGAAGGCTTAGGAATAAAATTAGATTCTACAATGTCAAAAACACCATCAAAAAGCTTGTCTATTCCAATCTTTTTAGTGACATTTGCAGCATGAGCTTTAGAGCCATTAGTAAATATAATTTTTTTACCTTTGATCTTTGAAAGTTCATTTTCTAAGCCTTTATCTTGTTGTAAAAAATCTAGATTAACATCATGAACAAAATCTAAAAATTCATTAGCATCGATTTTATGGTGCTTAATCATACCAGTTAATGTAGTGCTGTATTTGTTAAAATAATCTTTCTGAATTATTTTTGCTTTTTTAAGATCAATATTCAGTTTCTTCGATATAAAAGAAGACATTTTTTTGTCTACCTGATCAAAAACTTTTGTTTGTCCAGAATATAGAGTGTTATCTAAATCGAACAACCAATATTTTATTTTAACTAGTTCTTTCATTTTCTTATCAGAGTTCCAGAGCCTTTATCAGAAAATATTTCATGAAGTATTGAATGAGGTTTCCTTCCATCAATGATGGCAACACCTCTCACTCCATTTTCAACAGCGTCAACACAATTCATTATTTTTGGAATCATTCCGCCTTGCACAACTTTCCATTTTATTAGATTTTCAAGATCGAAAGGTTTTATTTCTGAAATTAGTGTTTTTTTATCATCGTATACACCCTCAACATTAGTCATTAATAAAAGTCTTCTTGATCTTAGTTTCTTTGCAATAGCACTAGCTGCGGTATCAGCATTTATGTTAAAAGTTTGATTATTACTATCTAGACCAAGCGGAGCGACAATTGGAATTTTGTTTTGGTTTAGTATCTCATCAATAAAATTAGTATTGATTTTATCTGGTATCCCAACAAAGCCTAATTCTTCTTTTCCTGGTTTGACTTCAATTATATTATTTGACCTAGTGTGTATTGATACTGCCGCTAAACCATTTTTATTTAAAGAATTAACGATATCTAAATTAAAATCAATCAGCACTTCTTCTACTATATTTATTATTTTTTTATCAGTAACTCTTAAGCCGTTGATAAATTTTGACTCAATTTTTTGCTTATCCAGTTCCCTTTTTATTCTTGGACCGCCTCCATGAACAACTATAACTGAAAGACCTAATTTACTAAGAATATTTATGTCTTGAATAAAATTATCAAAAACTTTTCTATCTATTAAAACATTTCCTCCATACTTGATCACAAGTTTTTCTTTTTTATATTTGGCAACATATTTGGGAACACCTTTTATATCCGGACCTTCTTTTGGCCAGAATTTTTTAACATCTTCTAAATTATTTTCTTTGGACATTTAAACAGTTTTAACTTTGGTCTTTCTCATTATTACCCACTGTTGGGCAATAGTTAAAATGTTATTTATCGTCCAGTAAACGACCAAACCAGAAGGAAAAGGAGCTAAAATGATTGTTAGAAAAAGAGGGAAGAACATAAAAATTTTTGCTTGAACCGGATCAGTTGGTGCAGGATTTAACTTTTGTTGTAAAAACATAGTTAATCCCATTAATATTGGCCAAATACCAATTATTAAAAACCCAGGAGGATCCCAAGGGATTAGTCCAAACAAATTAAAGATAGAAGTTGGATCTTGAGCAGATAAATCTTTTATCCATCCAAAAAAAGGCTGATGTCTCATTTCTAGGGAAATAAAGAGCATCTTATAAATTGCAAAGAAAAATGGAATTTGAATTAGGATAGGCAAACAGCCTGAGGCTGGATTGACCTTTTCCTTTTTATATAGTGACATTATTTCTTGCTGTAATTTTACTTTATCTTCTTTGTGAATGTCCTTAAGTCTAGTCATTTCAGGTTGAAGGGCTTTCATTTTTGCCATAGATCTAAATGAGTAGTTGGCTAGAGGGAAAAATACTATTCTTACTATTGCAGTTATTAACACTATAGCTATTCCAAAATTGCCCGTAATTTTAAACAAATAGTCAATTATAAAAAAAAGTGGTTTTGTAAAAAAGTAAAACCAACCCCAGTCAATAACAAGATCAAACTTGTCTATACTTTGAGCTTCTGCGTAAGAGTCAATAGTTTCAACTTCCTTTGCAGCTACAAACAGTCTAATCTGATTTTCTTTTGCAGAAGAAGGTGCAATATTAACTGGGTTATTCAAAATATAATTTGCTTTAAAAGAATTTTTATACAAAAAAGTTGATTTAAAATTTTCATCCTTAGGAGGAACTATAGCGGTAACCCAATATTTGTCTGTTATTCCTAACCAACCATTATTAGCTTCTCTAACTTCTTTTTTTTCTTCAATATCATCATAGCTATCTTCTTTTAATTCTTCATCAAAAACCCCTATAAAACCCTCATGTAAAATATAAAAATCTGTAACATCTTCTGGTTTTTTATTTCTAGTAATTTGGGCATAAGGATATAGCTCCACCGTCTTGCTGGTATTGTTTTGAATTTCTTGATTTATTTTAAATAAATATTTTTTATCTAATTCAATTTTTTTTCTAAAAATTAGACCTTCATTATTGTTCCACTCTAAAATTACTGGTTTGTTTGCACCAAGAATATTGTTTCCAACTACGGACCACACAGAATTAATATTTGGGACTTTGATAGTATTTCCTATACTTGTCCAGCCAGTTTCTACAAAGTAGCCATCCTCTGATTCTTTAGGATTTAAAAAGATAACATTATCCTCTTTATTTAAGTCCTCCTTGTAACTTTTAAAAGAAAGATCATCTAAAATTCCACCCTGCAAGGATATAGAACCTCTTATTTTTTCATTTTCAATTTTAATTCTCTGAACTTTATTTATTGATTCTTGTCTTGAGACGGGGATTTGTAATTTCGTTTCATTAATATTTGGGGTAATATTATTATTTTCTACAACTTCTTTGTTTCCAGTATTTTCTTCTTTTATTGAATTTTTTTCTCCAATTGGTCTTGGGGTTTCAAAAAAAGCACTCCAAAACAAAAGGACGGCCAATGATAAAGCAATTGCAACGAAAACATTTCTATTATCCATTTATATCTTGTCCTTTAAGTTAGTTTTTTTTTTAGGAACCAAGTCAATCCCGTCTCCCCCGCCCAATAATTTGATTGGATGACAGCTAAGAATTCTTTTTAATCCAAAATAAAAACCTTTTATAATTCCATGAACCTTTAAAGAATCCATGAAATATTCAGAACAAGTAGGAAGATATCTGCATCTATTTCCCAACAAAGGTGATATAAAAAATCTATAAAATTTAATTAGATTTATAATAAAAAAAATTATTATTTTTGACATTTTTTATTTAATTTTTTTAAAAATTTTAGTCATTTCTGACAAAAGGGTATTGTGTTTTTCTTTATACGCTTTTGTTTTACCAAAAACTATATAAGTGTAATTATAATTAATTGCACCTTTTATTTTTAATAATTTTAATACAATAGCTTTTAATTTTCGTTTTATTCTGTTTCTTTTTGTAGCAGTACCAATTTTTTTTTTCATTACAAAGCTTATTCTCAGGACATTTTTACGATTTGATTTAACAAAGTTTTTAGCTACGAAAACTGAAAAGAAGTCAGTGTGAAACTTTCTCTCTTTTAGTACTATTTTGAAATGGCTGCTTTTTTTTAAACTTTCAAGCTTAACCATGAATAATTACGTTGAAATTCTTTTGCGACCCTTAGCGCGTCTTCTTGCAATTAGTTTACGACCACCTTTTTTGGCCATTCTTGACCTAAATCCATGTCTTCTTTTTCTGACTAAATTACTTGGCTGATAAGTTCTTTTCATAAATATTTAAAGTTATATATTTAATTAAACTACTCATGTACAGTTAAAATTTAGTTATGAATATAAATTTAAAACTAATATTAGCCTTCATATACATATTTTTTCTTGGAACGTTACTCTTCTTTATTTTTAACTATTTAGATTTTAAGAATTTAACTGATTATCACTATATCAAGGAGAACAGTGAATCGCTAATAAATTGGCGGGAGAAAAATCTGTTTTTATTTATTTTTTTATTTTTAGTATTTGCTATTTTATGGATATTTCTTCTTGGTTTTGCAGGACCAATAGCTATTTTATCAGGTTTTATATTCGGCCAATGGATTGGCACAATTGTGTCAGTAATTTCTTTTTCAATAGGCAGCACCTTATTATATATTTTTGCTAGATACCACTTTCAAGATTTAATTATAAGCCATTTAGAAAATAAAATAGAAAAATATAAAAATTTATTTAAAAAAAATGAATTTATCTATTTTATGATTTTTAGATTTGCAGGCGGAGGAGGGATTCCTTTTGGTATTCAAAATATTTTACCAGTTATTTTTGATATGAAAATAAAGAATTATTTTTACGCTACTTTTGTTGGTTTGTTTCCGAGTGTTTTTATAATCAGTTCACTAGGATCAGGATTTGAGAGATTAATTGCAGAAAATGAAAGTTTAAGTTATTTAAATATAATTTTTAATCCTGAAATTTACTGGCCTATAATCGGATTTATTGCTATTTTAATTATCTCATTTTTTATTAGAAAAAGATTATTTAAAAAATAATTTTATAAGTGAAAAAAATTAATTCAAAAAATAAAAAGTTAATCAAATGGTTTTTTTGGCTAGTGCTTGTAGTGCTTTGGAATTATGGTTATCCCCAAGCCACTCCCTTTCAAGATGTAATAGTAGCTGTGGCACTCTCCATAATTTTTATTTTTTTGGAAAAGCTGAAAAATTATTAATATAGAGCTTCACATAACAAGAAAAATCTTTCATTTTATTTATAAGAGACTTGCAAAATTTCAATCAACAAAGTAAAACTGTATATTAGATGCAGGAGCAAAAATGGGTATCCATTACGATTACAAATCAACAAGAGGCGAAAAGGCCATGAAAAAAGAGGCTAAAAGAAAAGCTCGTATTGAGGAGAGAAGAGCAAGAAAGATGAGCCAATCAAAGAGTCAAGAGCCTGAGAAAAAGATGCATGATATTGATAAACCCATTACCCTTGAAGATCTAACTAATCCAGACAAAGAATAGTATAATTATGAGATCTTTTATTAAAAAAGATTCTCGTTTGCTAAAGCGTGAAATAGCTTTAAAAAGTAATTTAAAGAAAAGAAAAAAATTCAGAGAAAAAATCAAAAAAAATAAACCATGACTGTTCTTTCTGATAAATGGATAAAAAAAATGGTCAAGGCGCAAGGTATGATCCGGCCTTTTGTTTCTAAACAGAGCAAGAAAGGAAAAATATCTTTTGGATTATCTTCTTATGGATATGACGCAAGAGTATCAAATGAATTTAAAATTTTTACAAATGTAAATTCAGGTGTAGTTGACCCTAAACTATTTAAAAAAGAAAGTTTTGTAACAAAAATTGGTAAAGAATGTATAATACCGCCTAATTCTTTTGCTCTAGCTAGGACCGTGGAATATTTTAAAATTCCTGAAAATGTTTTAGTAATTTGTTTAGGAAAATCAACTTATGCAAGATGTGGTATAATTGTTAACGTAACGCCATTAGAGCCTGGATGGGAAGGTTATGTTACTCTAGAATTTTCAAATACTACTCCGTTACCTGCAAAAATTTATGCCAATGAAGGTGTTGCACAATTTGTTTTTATAAAAGGCAACGAAAAGCCTGAAGTGACTTACGCAAGAAGAAAAGGGAAATATATGAAACAAAAAGGAGTCACGCTTCCAAAAGTTTAGATTTTTTTCATGCAAAAACTGCTCATTAAAGGAAAAAAATTATTATCAGGTTCAATTTCTATTTCAGGATCAAAAAATGCTACCTTACCAATTCTAGCAGCAACGATTTTAAGTGATTATAAAATTACCCTTAAAAATGTTCCTTTTGTAAAAGACGTATTTACTATGATAGAATTGTTAAATTCCATTGGTTTAAATATTAAAATAAGCAAAAAAGAAAATTATTTAGAAATAAAAAAAAATAAAAAATATCTTAACACAGTTGCACCTTACAAAATTGTAAGAACAATGAGAGCTGGGATTTTAGTCCTCGGGCCTTTACTTGCAAAATATAAAAAAGCAAAAGTTTCTTTGCCAGGAGGGTGTGCTATTGGAACAAGGCCAGTTGATTTGCATCTTTTTGCATTAAAAAAGTTAGGAGCAAAAATTACAATAAAGGACGGCTATATTTATGCGACTGCAAAAAATGGACTCGAGGGAAACAAGGTAAGATTTCCTGCTATATCTGTAGGTGCAACTGAAAACGCTATAATTGCAGCCTCTCAAGCCAGAGGAAAAACTTTTCTATCAAATTGTGCAATTGAACCAGAGATACAAGATCTTATCTCTTTTATGAAAAAAATGGGATGCGATATTCGTTCAGATGGAAAAAGGAAAATAATTATAAATGGTATTTTTAAAACAAAACCTACAATTCACAAAATTATGTTTGATAGAATTGAACTTGGTACATATCTTATTGCCGCTGCTTTAACAGGCAATAAAGTTTCTTTTTCTAATGTAATACCCAAAATAATAAAAGAAGAAATTAAAATTCTAAAAAAAATGGGTGTTAAAATAAAAGCAAAAGGCAAAAAAGTTACAGTGTACAAATCTACAAGCATTAAAGCAGCAAGTGTAATAACCAAACCCTATCCTGGTTTTCCTACAGATCTACAGGCTCAAATTATGGTTCTTATGACAAAAGCTCATGGTTTTTCGAGAATTAGAGAAAATATTTTTGAGAACAGATTTATGCACGTTCCTGAACTAAAAAGAATGGGTGCAAAAATAATAGTAAAAGATAACATGGCTAAGATTTTTGGGCCATCAAAATTATCTGGAGCAGAAGTAATGGCAACAGACCTAAGGGCTTCAGTGTGTCTGGTTTTAGCTGGACTGATTGCAGAGAACAGAACCATAATTAATAGGATTTATCATTTAGATAGAGGGTATCAAGATTTAGAAGAAAAACTAAAGAAGTGTGGAGCAATAGTAAAAAGATTCTAAAATGGATTTTAAAAATCTAAAACTCATAGCTAACTCTGATGAAGATCTAAGAGTAATTTCTGCACACTTACAGGACGCAATAGTTTACACTTCAGATATAGCTAATTTAAAAAAAAACAGAATTTTTTTGATGCAACTAAATAGATTTATGTGGGAAGATGTTGAAAAAGGAGTTTTTCGTAAGAACAAAAGGATAAGAACAATATTAAAATTTGAGAATGTTATTAGTGTTTTGTCTAAAGGGATTAACCAAAAAAAAAGGTCTAGATTTTTAGATTTTTTAGCCATGGAAAGCGAATCGCTATCTGATGAAACTCATGAAATAAGATTGATATTTTCTGGTGATGCAATTATTAAAGTAAATACTGAGGTTATAGACGTTGCTTTAGACGATCAAGGATCTCCATGGGAGAGCAAGACAAAGCCTAAACATAAATTTTTGTAATGTTGCATTTTTCTAAAGACAAGATTAAAAATACGGAGGATAAAAATTTTGGCTAAACAAGAAACATTAGAATTTAAAGGAAAGGTTACAGAGTTACTTCCGAACGCTATGTTCAGAGTAAAGCTGGAGAATAATCATGAAATTCTTGCTCATACAGCCGGAAAATTAAGAAAGAATAGAATAAGAGTTCTTGCGGGCGATCAAGTTATGGTAGAAATGACGCCTTATGATTTGACTAAGGGCAGGATTACTTTTAGGTTTTGATCTATTTTGGCCTTGTAGCTCAGTAGTAGAGCAGTACCCTGAAAAGGTATGTGTCGTTTGTGCGATTCAAACCAAGGCCACCACAAATGTAATAAAATGGAGGCTAGCTAAATTAAGTTTATGGAATTTTTAAAAAAAAGAAAAAAAATAATATTTTTTATATTAATAATACTTTTTATTGAACTCAGCGGTTACGGCATTTTAGCTTCATTGTCTAGATTATTAAACGCATTATAATTAAGTTTTTCTAAACAGATGGGAAGATACAGCGATAAATCATTTAAACCTCAACTAACTCCAAAGAAAATGTTAGAACTGGGAGTATTTGGTGGATCATATTTTGTTGGCACTAATATTAATGAATTTCCTAAAGCTTGGTTTGAAAAAGCAAAGCTCAGTAAAAAATTTAATGTTAAATTGAACTGGTTTAAAGTTAAATCTGGTCTCTCAAGAGAAGAATGGATTAAAAAAGGATGGATTTTTAAAGAAGACCCGTTGGGATGGTTTCAATGGTACTGCAGATATACAAACGGAAGAAGAATTAAAAAAATTGATGAAATTCAAATTAGAAGATGGAAAAATTTCACACGACATGTAAAGGCAATAAAAAAAAATTGCGAAGAAGGCGATCTGAATTGTAGGAGAAGACAAAGACAAGCAATACTACAATGGGCTTACGATCCTTTTATTTAATTTATATTGATCCACAGCAGTGTTTATATTTTTTACCAGATCCACAGGGACATTTTTCATTTCTTTGAATCTTACGCCTCTTTGTTTCATTTACAGAAGTTTTTTCAGAAGAACTTTGTTTTTCGTTACTAGACGAAACAACTAGATTAAGATTTATCAGAAATTTAACTGCATCAGTTTTTATTTTTTGCAATAAAATTTCAAATAGAGTAAAAGCCTCCTTTTTGAATTCTGAAAGAGGATCTTTTTGTCCATAGCTTCTTAAACCTATAACCTGTCTAAGTTGTTCAAGATATTGAAGATGCGATCTCCATGAAAAATCAATTATTTGTAAAAATATTTTTTTTTCAATATCATTATTTTGTTCTATCCCAATCAATTTAATTCTCTCTGATTTTTTTGCTTCAAAAACATCTTTAATTTTTTTAGAGAAGTCTTCTTTATTTAAAGAGGTTAATGAGATTAGTTCATCATCACTTAAAGCATTTCCAATGATATTTTTTATTCCTGTTAGATAAATTTTTTTATCATTGGATATTTGGTACTCATTTTTAATTTTCTCTAAACTACCAATAGACTCATTTAAAAAAGAATAAAGCATTTCAGAAATATCTTTATTTTTTAGTATATTAAGCCTTTGACTAAAAATGACTTGCCTTTGATCATTCATAACATCATCAAATTTTATTAATGTTTTTCTAATATCAAAATTTCTTGACTCCACTTTTTCTTGTGCCCTTTCTATTGCTTTATTGATCCAAGGGTGATCTATAGATTCATTTTCTTTGAGACCAAGTTTTTTAAGCATTCCATCAATAGATTCTGCACCAAATATTCTCATTAATTCATCCTTCAGGCTTATATAAAATATTGAACTACCAGGATCACCCTGCCTTCCAGATCTGCCTCTAAGTTGATTATCTATTCTTCTACTTTCATGTCTTTCAGTACCAACAATAAATAAGCCACCAAGTGATTTTATTTTAGCTTTATCTTTTTTAATTTGTTCATGATTATTTATTTTACCTTCTTCTTTAAAATTTTTATTTCCACCAAGCTGAATATCGGTTCCTCTTCCAGCCATATTAGTAGCAATTGTGATTGCTCCTATTTTTCCTGCTTCTGCTATTATCTTTGCTTCTTTTTCATGCTGTTTAGCATTTAAGATATTGTGTTGAATATTTTTTTCTTCTAAATATTTTGATATTTTTTCTGATTTTTCAATGCTAGTTGTTCCAACTAAGACAGGTTGGCCTCTTGTATTACACTCAAGTATTTTTTTTGTTATTGCTAAATATTTTTCTTTTTCTGTTCTAAATATTTGATCATTAAGATCCTTTCTTATCATTGTTTTATTTGTGGGCACAGAAACTACATTAAGTTTGTATATGTCAAAAAACTCCTCAGCTTCTGTTAAAGCTGTTCCGGTCATTCCTGATAATTTTTTGTATAGTCTAAAATAATTTTGATAAGTAATTGAAGCGAGAGTCTGATTTTCTTCTTGAATTTCTACATTTTCTTTTGCCTCTATTGCTTGATGTAGGCCGTCTGAGAATCTTCTTCCGTCTAAGATTCTTCCGGTAAACTCATCGATAATCTGGACACGGCCATCTTTAACAATGTAGTCCGTGTCATTTTTAAAAAGAAAATTTGCTTTTAATGCTTGATTAATATGGTGAACAAAATTTAAATTTTCAGGATCATAAAAGTTATTATTTTTTAAAATTCCAGCCTGCACTGATAGCTTTTCAATTTTATCTATACCAGAATCAGTTAAAATTGCATTTTTATTTTTTTCATCAATTTCATAATCAGATTTTTGTAGTTTTTTTATAAAATTGTTTGAAGAAATATATTGATTGCTTTTATCTTCAATTCGTCCAGATATAATGAGAGGAGTTCTAGACTCATCTATTAATATACTGTCAACTTCGTCAACAATGCAATAATTGTGTTCTCTTTGCACCATTTCAGAAATATTATACTTCATATTATCTCTAAGATAGTCAAAGCCTAACTCATTGTTAGTTGCATAAGTAATATCGCAGGCATAATTTTTTTGTCTATCAACATCATCTAATTGGCCAACTATGCATCCAGTGTTTAATCCTAGAAAATTAAAGATCTTTCCCATCCATTCTGAGTCTCTTTTTGCAAGGTAGTCATTTACAGTTACAATATGAACTCCTTTATTTGTTAAGGAGTTAAGATAGGCTGGCAAAGTTGAAACAAGAGTCTTTCCTTCGCCAGTTTTCATTTCTGCTATTTTTCCTTTATGTAGAATTATACCTCCAGCTAATTGAACATCATAATGTCTTTCATTTAAAGTTCTCTTTGCCGCTTCTCTGACCAAAGCAAAACTTTCTGGAATTATGGAATCCAAACCTCTACCTTCTTGTATATTTTTTTTTAATAAATATGTTTTTTCTTTAAATTCACTATCTTTTAAAGAACTTAAAGCAGACTCTTGATTGTTAATTTCATTAATTAAAGGCTTTATTTTATCTAATTCTTGTTGATTGCCGCTTTTAAATATTTTATTAAGAGTTTTTGTTAGCAAATTCATATTAATAGATTTATAACTTTATTCTAATACTTCTATATATGTATTTATAATTTAAATTAAACACTAATTATGACAATAAATTTAAAGAATTTCTTAAATGACAAAAGAAAAATGTCAAAAATGGGCGAGTTCCAAGAACTAAAAACTATAGATGGCCTAGAGATTTCATCAGTATCTGCAGATCTTTACGGCAATGGAAGAGATGATTTGACTTTATTCTATTTTAGAGAAAGTGCTAATTATGCTTTAGTTCAAACTACAAACACTATTGTTTCGGAGTCACTGAAATGGAATGAAAAATCTAATAAAAAGTCTATCAAAGCATTAATTGTTAACACAAAAAATGCCAACACCTTTACAGGAAAACAAGGCTTAGAAAGTTTAGACGAAATAGCAAAAAATTTATCAAAAACTTTAACCATAAGAGAGTCAAAATCTGAAGAGGGAATAGATGAGACAATAAGAATTAAAGATATATTGTTTGCTTCGACGGGCGTAATTGGTGATAAATTTCCAGTAGATAAAATAAACGAAAGTATTGAAAGTCTTGTTGACAAATTAAGACCAGATCAGAACAAATTAATATGGGTTAAAGCTGCATCTGCAATCATGACTACGGATACTAAACCTAAACTAGCATTTGAAGAATTTACTGTCGGAAATAAAATAATTAGAATAGCTGGAATTGCCAAAGGATCCGGCATGATTGCACCGAGTTTAGCAACAATGTTATCTTTCATTTTTACCGATGTTGATATTCCTTCTACCATTCTAAGATCGCTATTAAAAAGAGTCGTTCCAAATTCTTTTAATGCTATAACGGTCGATGGAGATCAGTCTACAAACGATATGGTTGGAATATTTTCTACAAAGAAAGTTAAAATAGGACAAAATAGAAATATTACAGATCCAATAATTCAAAAATTTGAATTAGCATTAAAAAAACTAACTTTAAATCTTGCAAAACAAATAGTCGTTGATGGTGAAGGGGCAAAAAAATTTATTACTGTGAAAATATCAAATGCAAAATCTATGATTTCCGCGAGAAAAATTGCATTTTCAATAGCTAATTCTCCATTAATAAAAACTGCTGTAGCTGGAGAAGACCCTAACTGGGGAAGAATTGTTATGGGGATAGGAAAGTCTGGAGAGTATATTGATTATAACAAATTAGTTATCAAGCTCGGAGAAACAGTTGTAGCCGAAAATGGAAAAATTTCTGAAGGCTATGATGAAAAAAAACTTAAAGAATATATGGAATGGGATTCAGTGCTCATTGAAGTTGATTTAAATCAGGGTAATGAAGTATTTGAGTGTTATACTTGCGACTTTACTCACGACTATATAGATATTAATGCTGATTACAGAAATTGACTATTGAAACATAGATTTTAAATTATTATTCTAAAAGACAGTATGATCAAATATATTTTAAAATGCCAAAACAAACACGAGTTTGAAAGCTGGTTTTTAAGTTCTACTGAGTTTGAAAGACTTAAGAAAAAAAAGCTTGTAAAATGTATATTCTGTAAATCTGATGATGTTGAGAAATCAATTATGTCTCCAAGGGTCATGAGTTTAACCAAAAATCAAGATAAGGATTTTTCAAAACAGAGAGAATTTATTAAAATTAAAAAAGATTTATTAAAAATAAGAAAATTTGTTGAAAAAAATTTTGAATTTGTTGGAGATAGATTTTCCCAAGAAGTGAGAAATGTATATTATGATAAGAGGAAAAACCAAAACATATATGGAAACGCAACACCTGAACAAAAGAAAGAGTTAAAAGAAGAAGGAATAGAATTAGCCACTATTCCTTGGATTGATGATAAAGAAAATTAGTTTTTTTTGGCAACTATAATATAATTTACAGATAAATTTTTTGTTTCTCTCCAACTTTTTAAAATTGGATTAAATGTTAATCCGCTTATATCTTGTGTTAAAAAACCAAGATCACTAAGTTTTCTTTCAAGCTCTTCTGGTTTTAAAAAATTATTCCAGTTATGTGTTCCAATTGGAAGCCATCTCAAGATATATTCTGCTCCAATTATTGCTTTTATATAAGAGCTAAATGTTCTATTAATTGTTGCTGTAAACATTATTCCATTATTTTTTAGCAAATCACGACATGACCTAAGGTATAAATCTAAATTTTCTACATGTTCCACAACTTCAAGATTTAATATGACATCAAATTTTTCTTTTTGATTCATTTGTTCAGGAGATTTGTTTAAATATTCTATGTTTAATTTATTTTGATAAGCATGAGCTTTAGCAATATTTATATTTTTTAAAGAAGCATCTATACCAGTTACTTTAGCTCCTAATCTGCACATTGGCTCACTTATTAGTCCGCCTCCACAACCTATGTCTAGAATTTTTAGATTTTTTAATGGTAAATTTTTATCTACCGTGAAGTATGATGAACAAGTTTTAATTATATATTCAATTCTTACAGGATTGAACATATGAAGTGGTTTGAATTTTCCTTCAACATCCCACCATTCATCAGCAAGTTTTGAAAACTTTTGAATTTCTTCTCTATTTATTGTAGTCATTATTTTCTTAATTATATTTTAAAAAATTTAATTAACTATATATTAAACTTTAACTATGACAAAAAAAGTATTAAAATTTGGTGGAACATCTGTGGGTTCGATTAAAAGGATCGTGCATGCTGCAAATATTGTAAAAAAAGAACATTCTCATGGAAACAAGATAATAGTTGTTGTTTCTGCGATGGCCGGAAAAACAAATGAATTGATCAATCAATCAAAGTCTATATCAGATAAATTTAACAAAAGAGAGCTTGATGTCTTATTGTCATCTGGAGAACAAGTCACGAGTGCTTTGATGGCCGGAGCATTAAATGAACTAGGTGTTAAGTCTAAATCTTGGATGAATTGGCAAATACCAATTTTAACAAAAGGAGAACACACAAATTCAAGAATAGAAAAAATTGATGTAGAAAGAATAAATAAATATTTGTCCGAAGGTGGTGTTGCGATTATTCCAGGCTTTCAAGGAATCTCATCATCTGGTGAAATAACTACGATTGGAAGAGGGGGCTCAGATGCTTCAGCAGTAGCAATTGCGAAGATATTTAATACTGACAGTTGTGAAATTTATACAGATGTAGATGGAGTTTATTCTACAGACCCAAATAAAGTGCCCGTTGCAAAAAAAATTGAAAAAATTGCATATGAAGAAATGCTTGAGCTTGCTTCGTTGGGAGCAAAAGTAATGCAATCTTCAGCTGTTCAAGCAGCGATGATGTACAATATTCCAATCCATGTAAGATCAACTTTTACAGAAAGGGAAGGAACAGAAATATCAAATCAAGAAAACATAAATCACACCAAAGTAGTTACCGGTGTAGCCTATTCAAAAGATGATGCAAAAATTACATTAGCAGGCGTTGAAGATAAGCCTGGCGTAGCTGCTGATATATTTGAACCGCTTAGTAAAAATGAAATAAATATTGATATGGTAATTCAAAATATATCATTAGACGGAAAAAAAACTGATTTAACATTCACAATTAAAAGAGATTTCTTAGAAAAGACATTAGAAACACTTAATTCTAACAAAAGAATTAATTTTAAAAATTTGAGCCATAATGATAAAGTTTCAAAAATATCTGTAGTTGGGGCAGGAATGGTAACTACTCCTGGTGTAACTTTTAAAATGTTTAGAGCGTTAGCCGATGAAAAGATTAACATCTTGGCAATTTCTACCTCAGAAATAAAAATATCGGTAATTATAGATGAAAAAGATACTTTGAAAGCAGTTAAAAAATTACACACAATTTTTGATTTAGATTAAAAAAATGGAAATAAGACCACATCGAAAAATAATAAGAAAAAAAACAAGGGAAATAAAAGTAGGCAGCGTCAGTGTTGGAGGAGATTCCCCAATTTCTGTACAGTCTATGACTAATACTTTAACTACAGATGTTAAAGCTACAATAAAACAGATTAAAAAATTAGAAGAGGCTGGGGCAGAAATTGTAAGAGTTTCCTGTCCTGACGAAGAATCAACAAAAAAACTAAAAGAAATTACAAAAAAAGTTTCTATACCGATAGTAGCAGATATACATTTTCATTATAAGCGTGCAATTGAGTCAGCCAAGAATGGTGCCAGCTGCTTAAGAATTAATCCAGGAAATATTGGTTCTTCGAATAGAATAAAAGAAGTAATAAAAGCAGCAAAAGATTATGATTGCTCCATTAGAATTGGAGTTAATGCCGGATCTTTAGATCAGTCTTTATTGGAAAAATATAAAGAGCCTTGTCCAGAAGCCTTGGTAGAGAGCGCAATGTATAATGTTAAATTATTTGAAGACAATGATTTTTATAATTTTAAGATAAGTGTAAAATCTTCTGATGTGTTTTTAGCAATAAAATCTTACGAAAAATTATCTGATTTATGTGATTATCCATTACACCTTGGGATTACTGAAGCAGGTGGACTATTAACCGGAAGCATTAAATCTTCCATAGGCATCGGTCAACTTTTAATGAAAGGAATAGGAGATACAATACGAGTTTCCTTGTCAGCTGATCCAGTGGAAGAAATAAAGGCGGGTTATGAAATTTTAAAGTCTTTAAATATTAGATCACGAGGAGTTCAAATAATTTCTTGCCCATCTTGTGCTAGACAAGCTTTTCCTGTTATAGACACAGTAAAGATATTAGAAGAAAAACTTTCTCACATTAAAACACCTATAACTTTATCAATCATTGGATGCGTTGTTAATGGACCAGGTGAAGCTTCTCAAACCGATATAGGTCTAACTGGAGGCGGAAAAGAAAGTAATTTATTGTATTTATCAGGTATTCCACACACAAAAATTCCTGGTAAAAAAATTATAGAAAAAGTGGTTGAACTTGTTGAAGAGAAAGCTAAAGAAAAAATAATTAGATAAACGATGATACCAGAAAAAAGAGTTAAGGAAATTATTAATAGGCACAATCTTTTAGAAAAAGAACTTTCAAGTGGAAATATTAATTCAAAAGACTATGCTAGTAAATCAAAAGAATATTCTAATTTAGGAAATATAATAAATTTTGCTCGTGAATATTTAGCATTTGACAACAATAAAAAAGGTCTAGACCAAATAATTAACGATTCAAAAAGCGATAAAGATATGATTGTACTTGCAAAAAAAGAACTAATAACTTTAAAAGAAAAAAGAGACAGTCACGAGAACAAAATAAAGATTTTTCTCTTACCTAAGGATGACGACGATCAAAAAAATGCAATAGTTGAAATTAGGGCTGGCACTGGAGGATTAGAAGCAACTCTTTTTTGTGCTGATTTATTTAGAATGTATGAAAAAGTTTGTGCAAAAAAAAGATGGAAAATAGAAATTATAAGTATTTCTAAAAGCGAAGCAGGAGGTTACAAAGAAGTTGTATTTTTAGTTAGTGGCAATAATATATATTCCTACCTAAAATATGAATCAGGAGTACATAGAGTGCAAAGAGTTCCTGATACAGAGACACAAGGTAGAGTCCATACCTCAGCTGCTACAGTTGCTGTTTTGCCTGAAGCTGAAGAAGTTGATATTCAAATCAAAGAATCTGATTTAAGAATAGATGTTTTTAGATCTGGTGGGCCAGGAGGACAATCTGTTAACACAACAGACAGTGCTGTTCGTATAACACATATCCCTTCTGGATTAGTTGTTAGTCAGCAAGACGAAAAATCACAACATAAAAACAAAGCTAAGGCTTTGAAAATATTAAGAGCCAGAGTATATGAAGCAGAGAAGATAAAAAAAGACAAAGAGAGATCTAGTAACAGAAAAAGCCAAATAGGAACAGGAGATAGATCTGAAAGAATAAGAACTTATAATTTTCCTCAGGGAAGAGTTACAGATCACAGAATCAATTTAACTCTACACAAGCTAGATGAGTTCTTAAGCGGTGAAATTCATGAAGAAATGAATGAAGGATTAAGATTAAAAGAACAGGATTTAAAAATTAAAAATTTAGAATAATGGAAATTTCTCAACTTATCAAATTAGGATCTAGGAGTTTAAAGGAAAAATTTATTTCATCGCATCAAATAGATGCTGAATTGCTTTTATCTAAAGTGTTAAAGAAGAGTAGGGAAAAAATTTTAACTTCTTTAGATGAAAAGGTTTCAAAGGATGCTATTTCTAGTTTTAATAGACTTATTGACAGAAGAATTAAAAAAGAACCAATAGCCTACATATTTAAACAAAAAGAATTTTGGAACAGGAGATTTTTTGTTAATAGAAACACTTTAATACCTAGACCAGAAACAGAATTACTTTTAGAAAAGTTGCTAATACATTTTAAGAATAAGAAATTATTTTTTTTAGATGCTGGAACAGGGTCAGGGTGTATAATTCTATCTTTCTTGGAAGAAAGTCAAAAAAGCAAGGGAATTGGCATAGACATCTCTAAAGAGGCAATAAATGTTGCTTGTAAAAATTCAAAGAATTTAAATCTTACAAACAGGGCACGGTTTTTAAATAAATGCATTAGTGAAATTTATGGCTATAAATTTGATCTAATTATATCTAACCCTCCTTACATATGTAATAGTCAGATGAAAAATCTATCTGAAGATATAAAAAAATATGAACCAAGAATCGCTCTTGATGGTGGAAACGATGGGCTTGACGTAATTAAAAAAGTTATCTACAAATCTACATCTATCTTAAAAAAAAGAGGTTTGCTCGCTTTAGAAATTGGAAATGGGCAATATAGAGCAGTTTCACGAATATTGAATTTAAAAGGTTTTAGAGAAAAATATTTAACTAAAGATTATCAGAATAATGTTAGATGTATAATAAGTGTTTTGGAAAACTAATTTTTAGAAAACTATAAACTAATTTTATCGACAATTTTATTTATAAAAAAATGAACAACCAAAGAAGAAGATTTAGACCTAGGCAACAGAAGAATAGTTTCAGAAGAAGAAACGTTTCTCATCAGAATAACAATGGTCATTTTAAAAATGGTTCTGGAAACATAAGCTTTGTCAGTAAAAATCCTGTTAGTATTGAGAAGGCGATCCAAAGATACGAACAGTTAGCCAAAGATGCTCTAAGTGCCGGAGACCCAATCTTGTCTGAAAATTATTTTCAACATGCTGATCATTTTAGTAGAAAACTAAAAGACCTGAGCTCTGAATCAAAAGATACGATCCAAAATAAAAATAATGAAAAGATAAAACAAGATACAGAAAATAATGTTGTTCAAAAAATAAAAGACGATAAAATAAAAGCTGATAATTCTTAAGACCGGCTCTCCCTTAGTTCAGATAATTTTAAATCAATTTTAATCCTTTCAATTTCAAACTCTTTTCTTTCATCACCTTTTAGAATTTTTCCAGAAGGTAATTTTAATTTTTGAGAATTAATTGGCTTGTTATTAAAGTGAACTTCGTAGTGAAGATGAGGACCAGTTGACATACCAGTAGAACCAACATATCCGATAATCTCTCCTTGCTTAACTCTTCTGCCTTCTTTTGTTGCAAATTTTGAAAGATGTGCATAGACAGTTGAGTAAGAAGAGTTGTGTCTAATTTTTATACATTTACCTCCTCCTCCACACCAACGAGCTCTTATAACTTTTCCGTTACCTGAAGCCATAATAGGAGTGCCTTTTGGTGCTGCAAAATCGGTTCCATTGTGCTGTTTGTTAAATCCTAGAATTGGATGTTTTCGGTTCCCAAAAGACGAAGAAAGTCTCGCTCCATTAATAGGAGTTTTCATCAATGCTTTAACAATACTTTTTCCGTTTATATCATAATAACCGCTTTCATTTTTAAACTTAAAATTATAAAGATTTATTTCTTCATTATTTACGTACATAGATGCGTAAATTATTTTACCGGTATCTTGCACAACACCTTTTTCATCTAAGAATTTTTCATAGTAAATTTCGAACCAATCGTTTTTCCTAATATCTCTTTGAAAATCTATTTCAAAACCAAATATTCTTGCAAATTCAACTATAATGTTAGGCTCAACACCGATTTGTCTCGCTGAGCTATAAAGATTATTTTTTATTGTATTTTTAACAAGAACTTCCTTTTTATCTAATTTTATTATTTTTTTATTAACTTTGAACCCGTCTAAAGATCTTCTAACTTCAACAATTAATGTATTTGATACAGGATACACAATATTTATAATACTATTTTTCTCATTTTTATTTATTTTTGAAACTACTTGCATTTCTCGCCCCATATAAATATTAGACAATTTTTTTTTCTTTAGTTCATTAACTATTAATTTAACCTCATTATATTTTACATTTTGTTTAACAAGTATTTTTTCCACGCTATCATTGTTTTGAATTGTATAATTCATTTTTTTGTAAGGACTTTGGTATTTTTCTAAAAGATAATCTTTTAAATTTAAGAATTTGTTTGAGCTATTAAAACTATTTAAATTATTTTTTGATTTAGAATTTATAACTACATTTTTTGACAAAAATAAATAAAAAAACGTAGAAAACATTAAGATAAAGCAAACAATAAAGTATGATTTAAGCAAAGGATCTTTGGAAAAAAGAGTAGAAAATAAACTATCTGTTCCTTTAAACGTCATAGTTGTTTTCTATAAAAAACTCTTAATATTTGCAATGCTTATAGTTAAATAAACACTGATTTTATTGGGTTTTTTAGATAATATACACCTTGATTTATCTTTCTTTTGTAATATAAAAACGCCTCACATTAAACCGTAATAATTAATGTAAATTATCAATTGCGATTGGTGTGTTTAGATTTTCTAACGAAAATTTTAGCTGTTTTAAATTGTAAATTTTTGAGAAGAGAAGTGTGGACGGTTAGGTTAACAAAGAAATTGTCGTACACACTTTAACGAAAGTAACTTTAATTAATTTAAAGTTATTAAAGCTAGTGTGCGCCGTTATTAAACTTGAGAGTTTGATCATGGCTCAGAACGTACGCTGGCGGC
>MDSW01074622.1_pt1 | contig 20954 bp, 20 predicted proteins | sample 811171 | NCBI WGS metagenome assembly MDSW01 (sample SAMN05326641, study PRJNA326480) | marine metagenome | isolation source: seawater | place: Atlantic Ocean: North West | collected 2012 | reverse complement strand
GTGATATTTGAGCGAAAAAGTAGGGCACCCCTGAAAGCCGCGCCACATCTGGGTTTCAGGGCGAAGCGTTATTTGCGGCGGGGATGTCCCGGGTACCCCAACTACCTTTCTGCGGTGCCTAGTTTATTTGAATGTTGTGCACATCTATGCATCTATCAGGCTTATTTGCATAGCTGGGCGTGACTATAGGTCAGGTACAGAGGGTTCAGAATTGCAGTTGGTGACAATAAAATGTGCATTTAGTGCCTCCGTGCACTTTGTGCACGCCAGGCGGTTCAATTGTTATCGGATCGGTACTCTTTGGGCGAGACGCCAGTCCAGTGCTTGAAAGCGCGGGCAAACACCGCGGGATCAGAGAACCCAACCGCCTCTGCGACTTCGCTCACTGGAATTCCGCGGTTTTTTAACAGGTAAACGGCCCGGTCGCGGCGCACCAGGTCCTTGATTTCCTGGTAGGAAGTCCCCTCCTCCTTGAGTTTTCGCATCAGCGTACGCCGGGTCAGGTGCAGGCGATCGGCGGTGTCTTCAATTTTTGGAAACCCGTCCCAGATTTCCTGTTTGAGAATCTTCTTTACAGCCGCGGAGATACTGAAATCCTGACGCGGCTGCAAAAACAACTCAAGTGGGCAGTTGTTGATAAAACTCTTCAAGGTACCACCGTTCTGGCTAACATCCCGGTCCAGGAAGTGCCTGCTGAAGGAAAAGCCGAGCACCGGCGAGTCGAATACATGCTGACCGGGCAGCAGGTAGGAATATTCGTCCACATGCCCGGGTGCCGGATAGTCGAAGTAAATTTCGTGCAGGCTTACGTTTTCGGTAATCAACCACGAGGACATACGATGCCAGGCCAGCAGGGTGATTACCGCGAACAGGTCGTACTTGTCCTGCTGCGGCGATGACATCTCGAAGGTCAGCGTCGCTTCCTCGTCCTGTTCATGCAGGCGCACCCGGTAAGCATCAGTGACCATCTGGTAGAGCCTGGCCCCGTTCAGCAGGGCATCCCGCAGGGTGAGTTCACCCACCGCTATCTTCCCCATCATGTAAAACGCACCCCGGGGTATCGGTGAATCCGACAGGCCCATGGCCTCGTCACCGAGCTGGTCAAATACACTAACCTGCAATGCAGCCAGCTTTTCTGTGGCGACCCGGATCTCCGGGGCACCAATGACACTGGGGTCGATACCGGCGTCGTGTATCAGCTGTTCGGCATCCAGGCCTTTCTCCCTGGCCAGGTAGTAGAAGTCGGTGACAAAGCTGTTGGCCGCCGTCATTGGCTATACATTCGCGGCAATTTCATGCCGTTGCAGCACACCGCGAAGCATGAGTATCGCAACCGCGGCAAACAGCGCGCCAAGCCCCATGACCACCGAGGTAGCCAGCAGGCCAAACCCGGAGGTAAAGAGAATACCCGCCACCACCGGCCCCAGCGCCGCCCCGCCACGGCCAATGCCTATCACCAGGCCGGTACCGCTCGCCCTGACCTCTGACGGGAACGTCGATGCCAATAGCGCATAAAAGCCCACCACGCCCGCATTGGTGAAAAATCCTGTGGCGGCTGACACCGCAGACAGGGTCGCCAGGGAGGACTGCCCCAGGCCGAAGAAGCTCACCATCAGGAAGGCAATAACCAGCAGGATCACCAGCAACCTGCGCAGGCCGAAGCGGCTGGAGAACAAGCCCAGGAACAGGGCACCGCAGGCGCCGCCGACGTTTGCCCAGACCAGAACGGTGCCGGCAGAAGACGGTTCGTAGCCCATATCCACGACGATCTTCGGGATCCATTTGAGAATGTAATAGAAGGTCATGATATGGAAGAAGTAGGCGAAACACAGCAGCACTGTCAGGCTGCGGAAGCGATCGGAAAACAATGCACCGTAATTGAGCCTGGGCTGATCGCCATTCACTGCCGGCAATTCACTGACGGTCTCGTGTCCCATCTTTTTAAGCGTCTGGTTTACGCGCAGCAGGGACTTTTCATTGGGATGCTTGCACAGGTACTCGATAGATTCCGGTAACCAGAACCAGACAATGACAAAAAACGCACCGGTGCATATGGCGCCAAATTCGAATACTGCACGCCAGTCCGAATGCTGCAGTAACACGGAAGCCACAGAACCGCCGAGCGTGGCACCCAGGGGGTAGCCTGTGGCCATCAGGATAACCGCCAGGTTTCTGCGCCTGGCGTTGGAATACTCCGCAACCATGGCATTGGTTGACGCAAGCATGCCGCCAATACCAAGACCGGTGACAAATCTCACGGTTAACAGACCGGAGATCGATTGCGACAATGAGGCCATATACATGCCTGCTGTCATCAGCACCAGGCAGGCGAGAATAGTCGGCCGTCGCCCGATCCGGTCCGCCAGACCACCCAGGGTAATCGAGCCTATGGCCATCCCTACCAGTTCCATGGCGAGCACAACGCCGAGTTCGGCGCGGTTGATGGACCACTCGGCGGCGATGCCCGGCGAGGCGAAGCTGATCGCAAGGACGTCAAAGCCGTCGAGGGCGTTCAGGGCTATGCAGATCACCACCGCCATCACCTGGAATCCGTTCATGGCGGAGTGTTCTAATAGTTCTCTCGGATCTGCTGCGGTTGCCATTGGGGCTCTCCTGTGGGATCAGATGGGGTAATGGCCCGGCTCGGAGGCCACGGTAATCCAGCGCAATTCCGTAAAGCTGTCGATTCCCGCCTTACCACCGAAACGGCCATAGCCGGACGCGCCGACACCGCCAAAGGGCATCTGCGCCTCGTCCGCCACGGTGGGCCCATTGACGTGGCAGATCCCCGAATGGATCTGCCGCGCAACCTTCAGCCCCCGGGCGGCATCGCCCGAGAATACGGCCGCGCTCAGTCCATATTCGCTGTCATTGGCGATACGGATAGCGTCTGCTTCGTCCCTGGCCCGGATCATTGACACCACCGGACCAAAACTTTCATCACGGTAAAGTTTCATCTCGTCGGTGATACCATCAAGCAAGGTCGCCGGCATCAGCACCGAATCGGCCTTACCCCCGGCGAGCAGGTTGGCGCCCTTGCTTGTCGCATCATCGATAAGCATATTGACCCGCTCCACAGTCCCCATGTCTACCACAGCGCCCAGCGGGGTCTTACCTTCCCGCGGATCTCCTGATGCCATGGTGTTAACCTTCGCCGCCAGTTTGGCGGCAAACTCGTCTGCCACTGCTTCCACCACCACCAGGCGCTCGGTGGACATGCAGATCTGACCCTGGTTCATATAGGCGCCGAAGGACGCCGCCTTTACCGCCTCCTCGAGATCCGCGTCTTCCAGCACAATCAGCGGCGCCTTGCCGCCCAGTTCGAGCAGGCAGGGCTTGAGGTGCTCTGCCGCCCTTTTGGCAATCACCCGGCCCACGGCAGTGGAGCCGGTAAAATTGATTCGCTTCACGGCGGGGTGGTCGATCAGTGCGCCGACGATTTCAGGGGCATCTTCAGGCGCGTTGGTCACCACATTGACTGTACCCTGGGGAAAGCCCGCCTCGGCGAGCGCCTCGATGATCAGGCCATGGGTGCGCGGGCAGAGTTCGGAGGCCTTGAGGATCACAGAGTTTCCACAGGCCAGGGCCACAGCCACAGCGCGCACACCGAGGATGATCGGCGCGTTCCAGGGCGCAATGCCGAGAATGACCCCCACCGGCTCCCGTATGGCCATCGCCAGCAAGCCAGGCTTGTCCGAGGGTATGACCTCTCCCGAGATCTGGGTCGTTATGCTGGCCGCTTCCCGCAGCATGCTGGCCGCCAGGCCGAGATTGAACATGGCCCAGCCGGCAGTGGCACCGATTTCACTCATCATCGCGTCGACGAATTCAGTTTGCTTGCCCTGCAGGGCATCTGCGGCCGCCAACAGGACGCTGCGCCGGTCGTTGGGGCCTACCCTGGACCACGCCTCGAATCCCTGCTGCGCTGATTCGGCAATCGCCGGGATGTCGGCAACCTGCATGGCGGTGGCAGTGCTCGCGACGTCGCCGGTCAAGGGGTTGATACGCTCAAAGTTCATGTCTGATTCTCCTGTGAGTAGCAGCCATCCAGCCGCTGTATTATGTCTTGTAATAACTCGTTTACCTGATCCCGATAAGCGGAACTGTCGCTGGCATCCACCTGTTCCAGCACCATGCGGGCACGCCCCCACTCATGATGCTGTAAATGGTGTTGTGCAAGATTCAACAACACATCGGGGTTTTTCGAAGTCCTGGCAATCAGTTCCAACATGGATACCCCCTGGGCGCTTTAACCCGCGCCTTCCAGCAGCAGCACACCCGCGCCTGTGTTGGAAATCGGCGCATGGTAGTGTTTATGCAGGCAGTTCACTTTTTCGCCCAACGCGCCTCTCATCACCATCCACATAATGGTTTCTATGCCTTCCGTACCGGCTTGTTCGATGATGTGGCTGTTACTCTGGTCGGCGAACCACTCCGGATTATTGATGATGCTTTCAATGCAGGCCAGGTCGTAGTCGACATTGATCATGCCGGCGCGCTCTCCCTGAAGCTGGTGCGACATACCGCCGGTTCCAGCAATAACAACCTTCATATCCTCCGGATAGGACTCGACCGCAACTTTCAGCGCCTGGCCCAGCTTGAAGCAGCGCCTGGCACTGGGCAGGGGGTGCTGCACCGTATTGACTGCCAGGGGAATGGCTTTAATCGGCCATTCCTCGTGGTCACCGAATAGCACCCTCATGGGATTGACAAAACCGTGGTCCACCAGCATCTCCTGGCAGGTACACATGTCGAACTCCTGGTTGATCAGGGACTCCGCTACATGCCAGGAGAACGGTGCGTCCCCGTCAAAGGGGGCGGTGGGCTTGAGCCCCCAGCCCTCATCGGCGTTCTCGTATTTGTCGGCACAGCCAATTGCGAATGTGGGCACCTTGTCCAGGAAGAAATTAAGACCATGGTCGTTGTAAACCACGATAACCAGGTCAGGCTGTTTCTCCTCGAGCCACGCTTTCACGGGTTTGTAACCATCAAAGAAACGCTTCCAGTAATGTTCCTGGGTCAGCCCGTCGGTTATGGCATTGCCCACCGCCGGTATGTGTGATGTGGTGATGCCACCAATAATTTCAGCCATTCCAGTATCCGCCTTCCTTTTCCAATCGTTCTTCCAGGCCCTCGCGCTTTTCCAGGAGCTTTTCCCTGAACTCGTCACCCGTTATGCCCTGGAATGCAGCGCCGGCATCCTGGACACTCATACCCCGGGGTATCGCAAACTTTGCCATGTAGTAAATGTTTGCGCCGGAGCGCAGTACCCCGAGAAAATCCTGGTTCAGAACCAGTTTCTTCTGTTCTTCGTTGAGGCCGAACTTGTCGCAGTACGCTGCCGGATCCGCATCGAAATCACGCCGACAACTCTCTTCATTGAAGGAGTAGAACAGTTTGTTCAGCGCGTAAGCGCTATGGGCACGCTTACCATCGAAGACATAGCTACCGGGTATGTTGTCGTACTCATGTTCTTGCCAATTCATATCGTTATGCTCCTCTAGGTCAGGCGCGCCCACTCCCGTTCAGCGCGCTAGATCTTGAAATTCTTCAGTGTCAATTTCCAACTGGGTACCAGGTGGATAGCGTTCGCCGCTGACAGAGTCGCGGTTGATAAGCTCTCCAGCACGGGAGATGATCGCCGTAGATATCTCAATCTCTGCAGCGCGCAGGTTTTCTTCCAGGTGGGCAATCGACCTTGTCCCGGGTATGGGAATGATGTGCTCGCCCTGTTGCAACAACCAGCTCAATGCCAGTTGCCCTGGTGTGCAACCGGCCTCACTCGCCAATTCGGAAAATGCCTGGAACAAGCGCTGGTTCGCCGAATAGTGCGGTTCCTGGAATCGAGGCATGCCGCGCCGGATATCTTTCTCGGCCATGGTCTCGGCGCCGCCGACCCCACCGGCCAGAAAACCCCTGCCCAGCGGACTGAAAGCAACAAACGCGGCCCCTCGTTCGCGGCAGGCATCGAGTACCGCAATTTCGGCGTTACGGCTCCACAGGGAGTACTCGGTTTGCACGGCAGTCACCGGATGCACGCTGGTCGCCCTGAAAAACGTCTCCGCGGAAACTTCCGAAAGCCCGATCGTGCCGATCTTGCCCTGCTCCACCATTTGCGCCATCGCCCCCATGCTCTCTTCGATAGGCACGGACTTGTCCCTGCGATGCAGGTAGTAGAGATTGATATGATCTGTTTGCAGGTTTTGCAGGGCCTGGTCGATGGTTTTCAGCAGCGATTCAGGGCGGCCATCCAGAACCCGCTTACCATCAACTCCTGTCAGCACGCACTTGCTGGCAAGGTGAATATCATTACGCCGGTCTTTGAGCGCTTCACCCACCAGTTTTTCATTGCTGCCAAAACCATAGAGCGCCGCCGTATCGAAGTGACGGACACCGATATCGTAGGCTCTGTGCAGCAGCCGTACCGCATCCTCTTTCGCAGGAGGATGGCCGTAGGCGTGACTCAGGTTCATACACCCGAGTCCGATCGCCCCCACTTGACGCTCACCAATCTTGCGCTGTTCCATGATCGTTTCGCTCAACCGGCCAGCTGCTGTTCCAGGTCGTGCAGCACCTTGTAGCAGGGCAACACCTTGCCGACACTGGAATTGGGCTCACGACCTTCCCGAATGGCGGCGAAGAACTCGCGATCCTGCAGTTCGATACCGTTCATGGATACATCGACCTCAGATACATCAATCGGTTCTTCCCTGCCGTCGACCAGGTCGTCATAGCGCGCGATATAGGTACCGTTGTCGCAAATGTAGCGGAAGAAGGTACCCAGTGGACCATCGTTGTTGAAGGACAGGGACAGGGTGCAAATGGCGCCGTTCTCCGCCTGCATCTGGATCGACATGTCGAGGGCAATGCCGAGTTCCGGGTGTATCGGCCCCTGGATGGCGTTTGCCTTGATAATGGGCGAGCCTGCCTGATAGGCAAACAGATCCACGGTATGCGCCGCGTGGTGCCACAGCAGGTGGTCGGTCCAGCTGCGGGGTTCACCCTTGGCATTGATGTTCTTGCGGCGGAAGAAATAGGTTTGTACATCCATCTGCTGGACATTGAGCTCGCCCGCATCGATACGGTTGTGCACCCATTGGTGCGAGGGGTTGAAGCGACGGGTGTGGCCCACCATACAGACCAATCCCGTTTCCTTCTGGATGTTCATGACTGCCTCGGCATCTGCCCAGCTGTCCGCCAGGGGGATTTCAACTTCCACGTGCTTGCCGGCCTTCATGCACTGGATGGATTCGGCGGCGTGCTGCTGGGTCGGGGTACACAGGATAACCGCTTCCGCTTCAGTCACCGCCAGGGCCTGCCCGAGATCTGTATCCACGTGGGCGATACCGTACTCATCCGCGACTGCCCGGGTTTTTTCCAGCTCGCGGCCGACCAGGGAGACGACCTCTACACCATCGATGTTTTTGATGCCGTCTAGATGTTTGATGCCAAAGGCACCCGGTCCGGAAAGCATGACTTTCATTTGCAGTTTCTCCTGTAGTTGTTCAAATTTCGATCAGCCCGGAATTTCCTCGGGCCAGTACAATCGCATCGGGTTGTCCACCAGCAGTTTGCGCTGTAACTCAGCTGTGGTGGCAATTCGCGGTATAAAATCCACTAACATACCTTCATCCGGCGTATGCGATTTCATGTTCGGGTGCGGCCAGTCGGTACCCCACAGCACCCGGTCGGGGAAGCTTTCCACCACCGTGCGGGCGAAGGGCACAACATCGTCATAACTGTACTCGGATTTTTGGGTCAGGCGCTCGGGACAGCTGACCTTGCACCAGAAGTTCTGATTCTCGCGCATCAGTCGCAGAAACAGCCCGAATTCATCGCCGTCCACCGGTTTGGCGACGTCCGGGCGGCCCATGTGGTCTACCACCACGTCGGTCGGCAGCGAGGTAAAAAAGTCATACAGTTCCGGCAACTCCGGCGCCTCGAAGTAGATCACCACATGCCAGCCCAGGGGGGCAATTTTCGCGGAAATTTCCTCCAGTGAATCGAACGGCAGTTTATCCACCAGGCGTTTAACGAAGTTGAAGCGCACACCCCGTACGCCAGCCTGATGCAGGGCCTGCAATTCCTCTGAGGAGACGTCGCGTTTTACCGTGGCCACCCCTCGCGCCAGGCCATTGGAGTCATCGAGCGCATCGACCAGCGCCCGATTATCGGCGCCGTGGCAGGTGGCCTGTACGATCACATTACGGCTCAGCCCCAGGTGGTCCCTGAGCGCCCACAGCTTTTCCTTGGGGCCATCGCAGGGCGTGTACTTGCGCTCTGGCGCATAGGGGAAAATGTCGCCGGGGCCGAATACATGGCAATGGGCATCCACTGCCCCCGGCGGGGCGACAAAAGCGGGCTTACTGGGGTTCGGGTGATAGACACGCCAACCGAAATCCATGGTGAAGTCACTCACGGCCTACTTGCCTCTCGCTTCCAGGGCAGCGTTCAGCCGCGGATACACCCGGCGGGCGTTGCCCTCGTAAACCTTGTGGCGATCCTCATCCGAAAGACCCAGGGCGTCTACATAGCGCTTGGTGTCATCAAAATAGTGACCCGTCTCCGGATCGATGCCGCGCACGGCACCGACCATCTCCGAGCCGAACAGGATATTGTCGATATCGATCACCCGAAACAACAGGTCTATACCCGGCTGGTGATACACGCAGGTGTCGAAGAACACATTCTTCATTACGTGTTCGGCCAGGGGGGGTTGCTTGAGCATATCCGCAAGGCCCCGGTAGCGACCCCAGTGATAGGGTACCGCACCGCCGCCGTGGGGAATGATGAAGCGCAGGTCGGGGAAGTCCCTGAACAGGTCGCCCTGGATAAACTGCATGAACGCCGTGGTATCGGCATTGATATAGTGCGCGCCGGTGGCATGGAAATTGTGGTTGCAGGAACCGGAGACGTGAATCATGGCGGGCACGTCAAGCTCGACCATTTTTTCGAAGAATGGATACCAGCTGCGGTCGGTCAGGGGCGCCGATGTCCAGTGACCGCCGGAGGGATCCGGATTCAGGTTACAGCCGACAAAGCCCAGCTCATTCACGCTCCGTTCCAGTTCGGCAATGGAGTGCTCGATGGAAACACCGGGAGACTGGGGCAACTGGCAGACGCCGATAAAATAGTCAGGAAAGAGGTCGACAACCCGCTTGATCAGGTTGTTGCAGGCCATGGTCCATTGTTCCGACACCGCCCGGTCTCCGAGGTGGTGGGCCATGGCCGAGGCGCGGGGCGAAAAAATCGTCATGTCGGCACCGCGCTCGCGCAGCAGGCGCAACTGGTTTTTTTCCACACTCTCGCGAATCTGGTCATCGCTGATTTGTGGCAGTTCGGGCAGCGGCTTGCCTGAAGCATGAGCTTCCAGCTGCGCTTCCCTGAAGAGTTGATGCGGTTCGGGCGCTGTTGTGTAGTGGCCGTGACAATCGATAATCATTGGGAGTTTCCAGCTTGCTTGGTAATTGATTGGGTGCGAATGGCGTCCAGCATAGCGGTCAGGGAGTCCTCTTCCAGAGCGGCTGCGAACTGTGGCGCCCAGGCCTGGCGTTCAACACAGCCTTCACTCATCCAGGGAGTGTATCCGGCTTCATTTATCGTCCTGGCGACCTCGCGCATCTCGGCGGCGCGGCGTTCACCGTGTTCCAGCGTCCGCGAGATCAGGTAACGTGCCTGTGAGTTCCAGTCCGTGCCCGGAAACAGGTTCGCCAGCGATGCCAGCACAGCGTCTTCGACCCCGTGATGACGTGCCGTCAGCAGTGACTCGGTGACCAGTGCCTCCATACCCTTGATGATGACGCTGCGGCACATTTTGGTCGCCGAGGCGACACCGGGATCTGCGGAGGCCACCTCTACGTTATCGAAGCCCAGTACCGGGGCGAGGGTGGCAAAGTCGGCGGCATGGGGGCCGGACAACAAAATCGGTGAATCGGAGCGACGCGGCATGATTGGTGACATCACTGACGCTTCCACAAAGTGGCCGCCGGCACTGGCTATCAATTCGGATACCGACAGTTTCGTCCCCGGAGACACCGAGTTGAGGTCCACAAAGTGCGCCCCCTGCTCGAGGCCCGGTAAAATCGATTCGGCGGCATCGCAGGCTTGATCGGCAGTGACAGCGGACAGCACGACCTGACATCCACGTGCAGCGTCCGCCGCATTGGCAGCGGCGTTGACCCGGGCGTTGTCCTGCAAGTCAGCCAGGTTCTTTGCGGCCACGCTGGCGGCGTTATCGAACTGGTAATCCCAGACCCGGACATCCAGCGCGGTCCGCACCAGCAGATCTTCCGCCAGGATGCGGCCCACCTCGCCGAGGCCGATGATGCCGACGCGATCAATCATGATTGCGGGGCCTCCGCCGGCACCAGCACCTCACCACGCATCAGCAATCTCGCCGTGCGCAGCAGCGCAGCCCGCTTTACTGCCACGCCCCCTGTCCCGGATGATTGTTCGACCGTCATCTCAACGGTGAAAAATCCGGTTGGATGCTCAACTTCCAGCGTAAGCTGCCCGCTTCCGGTTTGCTCCCCGGCTACCTGCCAGGCGATGGAGCCCGGCATGACGCAGGCCGTTGCCACGCTCACCGAACCCAGCACACCGATTGCTTCGTGCACCCGATGGGGGATGAAGGTGCGAGTATTGATCGCGCCGCCGTCACATGGCGGAGACACCAGACACATTTTGGGTACAGTCTTGTTACTGACGTCACCCAGGCCCATCATCGGCCCGACTTCCAGCCTGATGGACTCCAGCTGCTGCTTCAGCGATTCATTGGTTTCGAGTTCTCCGGGGGCCTCGGCACCGTCAAGGCCAAAGTCCGTGGCCCTCATCAGTACCACCGGCATGCCGTTATCGATGCAGGTCACCTCGACACCGTTCACGATGTCGATGACCTTGCCTGTAGGCAGCAGGGCACCACAACTGGCACCGGCGATATCGAGAAAGTCGATCGGCACCGGCGCGGCGGTACCGGGTACGCCATCGATGCGCGCACTCCCCTGGTACTCCACCTGACCGCCGGGCGTCATCACCCGGGCGATGGCACGGGCGCCGGTATTGAGCATGCGGATACGCACGTCGGTCAGCTCATCATCAGCTGATACCAGGCCACGCTCTATGGCAAAGGGACCGACTCCGGCGAGAATATTGCCGCAGTTCTGCGCATCTGATACCTCGGCCCTGTCGACAACGACCTGCAGGAAGAGGTAGTCCACATCACTGTCGGGATCCTGCGAGGTGCTAACCACAGCCACCTTGCTGGTCAGCGGGTGTGCGCCACCCATGCCATCGATCTGCCTGGCATCGGGTGATCCCATCGCGGCCAGCAGTATACGATTGCGCTCCTCCTCCCCTGCCGGGAGGTCAGAGGCGAGGAAGTACAGTCCCTTGGACGTACCTCCTCGCATGACCATACAGGGGATCGCCGCTTGCATTGATCAGATGTCCTGCAATGTCTTCACGTAACGCAGGCCTTTTTCCGCCAGGCGCTCGCGCATATTGTAAATATCAAGGCCGAGTTCGCCATTGGCTAGACGCTCCCGCTTGGCCTCTTCATTGGCCAGTCGCTGGGCCATCTTGACCTGGACGTCACCTGCCTCTTCCCGGCGTACCACCACGACGCCATCGTCATCCGCAACGAGCAGGTCACCGGGGTTCACCAGGGCACCGGCACACACTATCGGTACATTCACGTTACAGACCGTTTCCTTGACACAGCCCTGGCCGTGCACTGCCCGAGACCAGACCGGAAATTGCATCTCGGTGAGGGTCGCTATGTCCCGCACCCCGGCATCGATGACCAGGCCGAGCACACCGCGTGCCTTGAGTGAGGTTGCCAGCAGGTCGCCGAAGAAGCCGTCGGTGCAGGGGCTGGTGGGGGTGACCACGAGAATGTCGCCGGGTCGGCACTGCTCCACTGCCACATGCAGCATCCAGTTGTCATTGGGTGCGACCTCGCAGGTTACCGCCGTACCAGCGATGGCTGCCGGCCGGTATATCGGCCGCATATGGCTCGCCAGCAGCCCCTTGCGGCCCTGGGCTTCATGAACGGTGGCAGATTCTGCGCCGCTGTACAGGGTGACGATGTCCTCCGGTACTCGCTCGATATCGGTCACGCATACGGGCATGCTTGCTTCCCTGGGTAATGACTTATTTGCAAAGCATACAAGCTCCAGGCTGTCCTGGGATGTTCAAATGTTGCCGGAGGGTATTAGAATTTACTATAGTTGATTTTTTACAGGGGGTTTTTCATGTCCTTGAGGATCAATTTGCGCCATCTGGCCGCCGCCCTCGAAATCCGTCGTCTGGGCTCTATCAGCCGTGCCACCCGCGCCGTCCACCTGTCACAATCGGCGATCACACAGGGTATTGGCAAACTGGAGGAAGAGCTGGGATTCAAGCTCTTCGACCGCTCCCATGAAGGGCTGGCACCAACGGAAACCGGCGAGATATTTTTGCAGCGGGCAAATTCGGCTATTGGTTTTCTGGCGCGAATGGACCAACTACTGGGCCGGAAGGCGAATGGCGGGGCAATGCCGCTATACCGTTCCCTCACTGTCAGCCAACTCCGCTCAGTGATGACCGTGGTTGACGAGAGGAGTTATACCCTGGCCGCCAGACGACTGCAGCTGTCCCAACCCACGGTGCACCGGGCGGCCCAGGAGGCGGAAAGCGTCTGCGGGCAAACCCTGTTCAGCAAGTCCCCGGCCGGGGTTGAACCCTCCTGGTACGCGCGACACCTGGCCCGTTATATCTCCCTGTTTTTTGCCGAGCTGGCCCAGGGCATCGACGAAGTCGAGGAACACCGTGGCCGGATCACCGGGCGGCTGCGTATCGGCAGCCTGCCACTGGCAAGGACCCGCATGGTACCGCGCGCAGTGGTCAAGTTGCTCGCAGACTTCCCGGAGGCAAGGGTCAGCATCATCGATGGCCCCTACGATGAACAGCTGCACGCCCTGCTCCATGGGCGGCTGGATGTTATCGTTGGTGCACTGAGGGACCCGGCCCCCAGCCCGGAAATTGAACAGATACTGTTGTTTGAGGACCCTCTCAGCATTGTTTTCCGTCCCGGCCATCCGCTGGCACAGCAGAAAACCCTCAGCCCCCAGGAACTGCGTCGCCTCGACTGGATAGCCCCGCGAGAGGACACCCCGGCCAGGGAAGCGTTTGTGCAGTTTTTCGAGAACAGCGGGCTGTCGCCCCCGGAGCACGTCATCGAGTGCAGCTCACTGGTAGCAACCCGGGGCATGTTGATGGAGAGCGATCGCGCTGCCCTGCTCTCAGCCCGACAGGTAGACACGGATGTGGGATTCGGCCTGCTGGCGGTGAGCAGCACCCAGCTCAGGAATACCGGGCGAAAAATTGGTATTACCCAACGTAAAGGCTGGAAACCGACTCTGGTGCAACGACAGTTTCTGCAACGGTTGCAACAGGAGTGCTGAATGACAGCTGATCAAGTACGCCTGGGTTCAGGCATCCAACAATTTTTCCGCCTTGCACAGGTGCTTTTTCCTGTTTGCCGAACGAAAACATTTCCTGCAGATAAATTGCGCATCCCGCACCAGGCTCTTTACCGCCTCTGGATCCTCCTTGAACACCTTGCCGGGGATATCACACAGGGTTTTAGCTTTCATATTGCCTCCTGAACCGGGATGTCACATAACACCGGGAAACACCGTCAGTGAAGATTCCGCAGCCATCAACTGATAGCTGCTCCCGAGTGGCGACACTACACCTTTTCGTAAGGTAAACCAACGTATTGCCGGGCAATTACGGTCTTGCCCTCCTCCGTCTTAAGGTAATAGTCCCGCTCCGAATCCATGAAGCGGGAAAAGGTCTTGCTGTCCATACCGGTTGCCACCTCGTCACCAAAGTCATGCAGCATATTGGACATCCACCAGGAGAACCGTTCACCGTGCCAGACCCGACGCAATGCGACTTCAGAGTATCGGGAGACACAATCAGTATCGTTGTCGTGGTACACGCGGGTTAATATCTGGTACAGGGCGGCGACGTCGGAAGCGGCAAGGTTAAGCCCTTTCGCCCCGGTTGGAGGAACAATGTGGGCAGCATCACCCACCAGGAACAGTTTTCCGTACTGCATGGGTTCACAGACAAAGGATCGCAGGGGTGCGATACTCTTTTCGATACTGGGCCCGGTAACAAGCGCGTCTGCCGCATCCGCTGGCAGGCGTTTTTTCAGCTCCTGCCAGAAGTCCTCGTCGCTCCAGTCCTCCACCGTGTCATCCAGCGGAACCTGCAGGTAGTAGCGTGAGCGGGTCGCTGAGCGCCGGCTGGCCAGGGCAAAGCCACGCTCGCTCTTGCAGTAAATCAGTTCTTCACTGACCGGCGGCGTATCGCTCAGCAGGCCCAGCCAGCCAAAGGGATATACCCGCTCATGCTCGGTGCGTTTGTCGGCGGGTATGGTCTGCCGGGACACCCCGTGGAAACCATCACAGCCTGCAATATAGTCACAATCCAGCCGGTACTGCTCCCCCTGGTGCTCGAAGCTGACCCAGGGCTTATCTCCAGTCACTTCATGCAGTTGCGCGTTTTCCGCCTCATAGTAGGTTTCCAGCCCGGCCGCTGCCCGCGCCGCCATCAGGTCACTGGTAATCTCGGTCTGGCCGTAACAGATGACCACATCGCCACCGGTAAGGCCCTTGAGGTCAATGTGGAAACGCTCACCGTCCGCTGCGATCTCCACTCCCTCGTGGATTTCCCCTTCTGCGTCCATGCGCTCTGCTACGCCGGCCTCCCGAACCAGGTCGGCAAAACCCTGTTCGAGAATACCGGCGCGAATACGCCCGAGGACATAGTCTCCCGTGACCCGCTCGATGATGACGTTGCTGATACCCTGCTTGTGCAGTAACTGGCCCAGCAACAGGCCGGAGGGACCGGCTCCAATGATTGCCACCTGTGTACTTATCTTGTTCATTGCCTTGACTCGCTCTTATGATGGTGATGTCCAGAGTGGGACATTTTCTGCCCGCGACACTGTTGATACCATTCACTAACGCTTCATATTCTTGTACTTTTCGGGCATATAGCAGCAAACTGTAGCGACTCGGCCGAGGTGACTGGCACAATGCAACAGTACATACCCAATTACGGCCTTTATGGCGAATCCCGACACTCGGCCGCGGCCATCGGTATTCATATAGAGGAGATCGAGGAGCGCAGCAGGGGCCAGAACTGGGTCATAAAACCGCATCGACACGGCAATCTTTTCCAGATCCTGTGCATATTCGACGGTGAAGCTGCCGTACAGCTGGATGACAAGCGCCACAATATCGACGGCTGGAGCCTGGTTACCATCCCCCTCGGCGTGGTTCACGGCTTCAGCTTTAAACCCGACAGCGAGGGCGTTGTGGTGACGCTCTCGGAGGACACACTCAGCTCAATACGTCAGTTGCAGGATGCCGACTACCTGCGCCCGGTGTTCGAAAACGCGGCAGTGATCGACCTGGAAAAAGAAGGTGATCAACGCCGACAACTACAGCAGTATCTTGCACTTATGCGTTATGAATTCAGCGCGGCTAACGATGCCAAGTTCACTTCCCTGCTGCTGCTGGTCAACCTGCTGCTGATCACCGTCAAGCGACAGCTCGATTACCAGGTCATGGACACCGCGGCGGCCCCGGCAAACCTGAGGACCTTTGATGCCTTTCGCAGGCTTATCGAAAAACACTTCAGGGAGCACTGGCAGGTGGCCGATTATGCAAAAGCACTCAATATTTCGACATCCACCCTGAACAGGATGTGCCAGGAGCGATTTGGTAGCAACGCAAAAGGCATCATTGTCGCCAGGGTTATCGCCGAGGCGAAAAGGCGCCTGGTTTACACCCAACAGCCCCTGGACCAGATAGCCTACTTCCTGGGATACAAGGATCCCGCCTATTTCTCCAGAGTGTTCAAAAAGCTCGAGGGGCAGTCTCCCGGTAATTATCGCCGGGAAAAACAGCTTTGATCGCCAGGTGGGCGCCCTCAGTCCCGTTACCGAAACTCTCGCCTGGACTGTGCTGATCTCTGGTACCTCGCTCCGGAATAGCGGCAATCGTTTGAGAGATTGAACCGGGGTGGCGGCGGGGCTGCTGTATTCTTGTCTCCGCAGCGGGGCTGCTATCCCCGGACACAATTGTGGAGTAACGCACCATGTATAAAAACGCCGTGTATGGACTTGTGCTCATCAGTGCCCTCCTCTGCTGGCCGCTGGCAGCTGAAGAGCGGCCCAACGTCATTGTGATCGTCGCTGATGATTTGGGCTGGAACGATGTGGGTTATCACGGCGGGGACATCGACACCCCTAGCCTGGACCTGCTCGCCAGGGAAGGCATGCAACTGGACCGCTTCTACACCACGCCGATATGCTCGCCGACTCGAGCGGCATTGATGACCGGGCGCGATCCCATGCGACTGGGCGTCGCTTACGGCGTGATCATGCCCTGGGACACCAACGGTGTGCATCCGGATGAGCACTTCATGCCCCAGAGCTTCAGGGCAGCGGGCTACCAGACGGCCATGGTCGGCAAGTGGCACCTGGGCCACGCGCAGCAGACCTATCACCCCAACGAGCGTGGCTTTGAACACTTCTACGGGCACTTGCATACGGAAGTCGGTTTCTACCCGCCATTTTCCAACCAGGGCGGTAAGGATTTTCAGCGCAACGGTGTCTCCATTGACGATGATGGCTACGAAACCTTCCTGCTCGCCAATGAGGTATCCCGTTATATCCGCGAGCGAGACAAACAAAAGCCGTTCTTCGTCTATATGCCTTTTCTCGCGCCCCATACCCCACTGGACGCACCGGAGGAACTGCAGCAGAAATACAAAGACATTAATACGGACCTGGCCCCGGCCCGGTCCGGAACAACCGATGCCACCCGCGAAATGGCCAGGAAACGGGGCGAACCCAGTGCCCGTCCCATGTACGCTGCTGTGGTCGATGCCATGGACCAGGCCATCGGTCAGGTACTTCAGACCCTGGATCGGGAGGGTTTAGCCGACAATACCATCGTGCTATTCATGAGCGACAATGGCGGCGCGGCCTACTCGGTTGGCGGGGCTGACAACGCGCCCCTGCGCGGCGGCAAGGGTGAAACTTTCGAGGGCGGAATTCGCGTCATCTCGCTGTTACGTTGGCCCGGACGGATTCCTGCCGGCAGCAAACTGGACCAGATCATGTCGGTAATGGACGTCTTCCCGACCCTGGCGGAGGCCGCCGGTATCGCTGCAGGAAACCGGCGTCCGCTGGATGGCCGTTCCATGTGGCCCGCTATTAGCGAGGGCGAGACACAAGCCCGTGAAGACTACCTGTACTTTGCCTCGGAAATACCCATCTACGGCCATTTCAACCTGACGGCCTTTAACGATGAATGGAAACTTGTCCAGGAGATAGAACAGGGCCAATTGGCGACCGAGGTCAGGAACTACCTGTTCAGGGTTGGCGAGGATCCCAATGAGTACAACAACCTGGCAGACCGGCATCCGGAAATAGTCGCCCGATTGGGCAAGCAGATACAGCATTGGCGGTCGCTGCATCCTGTCAACGGCATACGTGGCCACATCGCGCCACCACCCGGATGGCGCGCGCCACTGGATTGGGCGACCTATCCCATTCCACTGTCAGAACTGCAGGAAGCGCCCACCACCGGAGCCCCCCCGTCGGAGGCGTCATTGCGGGCAATGGATTTTCTGCATGGGGAAAACGGGCGCATCATCTACGACTGCCCACCGCCAGGGGAAACTCTGCGTGAAACCCTTACAGCACAGCCCCCGTGCCCGATTACCGGTCGCATTCCAGCCTATTGACTCCTGCAAGTGCGAAGCCCGGCGACACCGCCAGGCCTTGCCGCTGACCCGCTGTCAGAAGCTGTAGCGGGCGCCCAGGTAAGCGGCTGCCCCGGCGCTGTTGAAACCGGCTACCTCAGCATAGTCTTCGTCAGTCAGGTTCTTTACCCGGCCAAACAGGTGCAGTCCCTGCACGACACGCCAGTCGGCGCTGAGGTCCAGCACCTCGTAGTCATCCAGTGGCTCGCCGCTGGTGCTCACCGCATCATAGGCGCCGCGTATGTTGAAGCCGATTGGAGGTCCGGCCAAGATTCATGTAAAAAGTTCCACGAAAGTGCCTTAACTCTCTGATTTCATTGTAAACGCCAAAACTCAGAAAAGCCGCCAAACAGCACAAATCGGTCAAATATTGACCACCTCAGGCTGCCCCTTCCCTCCCCTCTCAATTTTCGCCATAGTCACGCGCTTTTTGCGAGCGAACTATGGCTGCCATCCACGACACTGCGTACCCTCGACTCAAATACAACCTGACCCAGAAAGAGATAACTCGCGTCTACACGCCGATCGATGAAGAAATCGCCTGGCTTAGAAAGCGACGATTCAAGGGTGAGCAGTCGCTGACCTGCCTGGTCTACCTGAAGTGTTTTCAACGGCTGGGCTACTTTCCAAAACCCGGTGACATTCCGGTGTCCGTGATCAACTACGTCGCCGGGTTTACCCGGTTCCACCAGGAAGACTACCAACGCCTCCCTGCCGTGCCCAAAGCTACCCTTAAACGGATCAAGGATGCCATCCGGGGGTACTCTGGCGTCGAATCTTTCACCCTTAAAGTTCAGGGTCCCTGGATCAAATCGTTCGCACAAGACATTGCCAGAACTAAAGAGAATGTTGTCGACATCGTCAACGCCATGCTCGAGATCCTGGTGAAGGACTCGATTGAACTGCCTGCTTTTTCAACGCTGGAACGCATCGCGTTTACCGCACGAGCCCATGCCAACAGAGTATACTTCCGCGCCATCAGCGAGGTAATCGATGCGGAAACCGACGAAATTCTCGAAGCGCTGCTGCATGCGAAAACGGACAGTGGGGTCACCCATTGGCAGCTTCTGAAGAGCGAACCGAAGAAACCCAGCGTTCAGGGACTGACCGATTTCACTGCACATACCGCATGGATCAAAGATCTGCATGAAAAAGTCGGGCCACTTCCTGAAATACCCGAGGAAAAGCGGGCCCAGTTTATCCTGGAAGCCAGGGCCTATACCGCGGATAGAATGAAGGCAATGCAATCCACAAAGCGTAAAGCCCTGCTCGCCTTGCTGGTCAATGAACAGCTCTACTGCTGTACCGACTTCCTGATTGATTTCTTCATTCGTGAAATCCGGAAAGTTCATAACAACGCGCGCAAAGATCTTAAGAGTTTTCAGGAAGGTTCCACGCAGGAAAGCGAAGATCTAATCTGCATGCTGAGAGACGTTTCTGTGGAGATGGCGACACAAGGAGAGCCGGCCACAGTCATGGCAAACATTTCCACTGTGCTGGACAACAATCCTACAGAAGTCGAGGCTCGCTGTAACAGGCTCGTGCTACACGGCTTCAATAACTACCACCAGTTCCTGCCCAGGCGCTATACCCGGCCACTGAGAAAGGCGCTACTGGACTGCCTCGATTTGCTTGAGATCGATCATACAGCCCATGGCGGAAACTTGTTGAAATGCCTGAATGCGGTTGCCAGGTATCGCAATGAGAAAATGAAATCACTGGCCGTATCCGCTGTTGACTACGAAAATAACAACGATGGTTCCCTGGCCATCGACTGGATCAGCGATCAGTGGAATACGGTGTTGTTCACTGATCAAAAGCCAAATCGTATCAATCGATTTATGCATCACGGCATGTTCGAGCTCAGTGTGATGACCGAGATCGCACGGCGCTTTGTGTCGGGCGACATCTTCGTACAAAAGAGCACGAAGTATGATGACTACCGTCAGCACCTTGTAACCTGGGACGAATACTACGAACTGGTTTCAGATTTCTGTGATGAAGTTGGCCTCAGTGAGGATCCCGCCACCTTTGTCCGCGATTTGAAGCGGACGTTTACCGATACGGCTCAAGCGGTTGATGACAAGATTCCCGATGACAATTTCGTCGTGCTGAATCGGGACTCGATCTCCTTGAAAAAGCGTAAAACCGAGAAAGACAAGCGCCATACCAAGAAGGTGGATCAAGCCCTGCGAGACAATCTCGCCGATATTGACATCATTGACCTGCTGATTGAGACGGTTGACTGGACGGAGATCGAAAAACTATTCGGCCCACTCTCCGGGCACCAAAGGAAGGTCAAGGACTACAAAAAGCGCCTGGTGGCGTCATTACTTTGCTTCGGCTGTAACCTGGGACCATCCCAGACCGCCCGCTCCATCAAATCACTGACCCGGAAGCAGATTGCTTACCTGAATCTATCCCACGTCCGCGAAAAAGACCTGACCAAGGCGACCGAGAAAATCATCAATACCTACAACGAGTATGACCTGCCGAAGTATTGGGGTACCGGGGAGAATGCCTCGGTAGACGGCACCCGCTTTGATATGTATGAGCAGAATCTACTCTCGGAATATCATCTCCGATATGCGTCCTATGGTGGCATTGGCTATTACCTGGTGAGCGACAAATACATCGCTCTCTTCAGCCGCTTCATTCCCTGTGGTGTTCGTGAGGCGATGCATCTGCTCGACGCCATTATGGAGAACGAATCAGATATCCAACCTGACAAAGTTCAGGGGGATACCCATGCGCAGAGCACCATCGTATTTGGTCTCGCCCACCTGCTGGGGATCAAATTGATGCCCCGTATCAGCAACATCAACTCCCTGCTCTTCTTCAAGCCAGACCGGCGTATACGCTACAAGCATGTTGATGAGCTGTTCTCGGAGGGCATCAACTACCAACTCATCCGCGACAATTACCGGGATATGCTGCGAATCGCCATTTCCATTAAGGAAGGGAAAGTCTCCGCCTCAACTATTGCACGGCGGCTGGGATCTCGTGGTATCCGGAATTCGCTCTATGGGGTACCCGGGACATCCCCGCCCGAATTCACATAGTTGCCGTAAGTTATTGATTTTTCGTTGCAGAAGGGCCCTGAGGTGATATTTGAGCGAAAAAGT
>MDSW01017839.1_pt1 | contig 20965 bp, 27 predicted proteins | sample 811171 | NCBI WGS metagenome assembly MDSW01 (sample SAMN05326641, study PRJNA326480) | marine metagenome | isolation source: seawater | place: Atlantic Ocean: North West | collected 2012 | reverse complement strand
TTAGATATGGGAAAAAAGTTTTAAAATACAAGGATGTTCGCTATTTATATTAAAAAAAGTAGGTAATTTAACGCTTTTTATGACTTTTCTTCACCCTCATTTTCATGATTATCTTCATCTTTTTCTTCTTTAGGCTCTTCTGTTTGAGCAACTGGTTTTTTAGAGACCCCAACCATTGCTGCTCTGAGTAATCGGTCATGCATTGTATATCCAGATTGGACTTCCTGCACCACTGTTCCTTCTTCTACATCATTATTTTCAACTTCCATCATGGCCTGATGAAAATTATGATCAAATTTTTGATTTAAAGTTTCAATTTTTTTGACCCCGTGTTTTTCAAGAGTGTTTTTGTATTCTTTAAGCACCATTTTTAAACCATCGATAAGATTTTTTATACTTTCTGAATGATTTTCATCCTCTGGCAAGGCATCAAGCGCTCTTTCTAAATTATCTCCAGGAGATAAAATATCCCTGGCTAAATTAATGCTACCAAACTTTATTGTTTCGACTTTTTCACGCTCAAATCTTTTTCTTAGGTTTTCCATTTCTGCAAGTAATCTAATTTTTTCTTCTTTAAGTGTCTCTATTTCACCTTCTAAATTATTTTCCTCTTCATTTGCTTCTTCTGTATCTAAGTTTTCTTGACTATTATTATTATCTTCTTCGTTTTCAACATTCTCATTATCAGGTTCTTTAATATCTTCTTGTTGATTATTTTCTTCTTTTTTCTCAACCATTAATCAATCACCTTTCCTATAATTTTTGATGTGTAGTCAACCAATGGAACTATTTTCGAATAGTTAAGTCTTGTAGGACCAACCACACCTATAGCGCCTATAATCTCCTGATCATTGTTCTTATATGGGGCCATTACCATAGAAAGACCAGAGTGTTTAAACAAAAAATTTTTAGATCCAATAAAAATCTGCACTCCTTTGGCTTTTCCAGCAGTTTCTAAAATATCTACAAAACTTGATTTTTTTTCTATGTCATCAAAAAGATTACGAATTTGATCCAAGTCTTTTGATATTATTTCATCTTTTAATAAATTTGATTGGCCATGCAAAAATATATACGGATTTTTGGTATTTGGCTGTGCTTCTATAATTCCTTGTTGAACTAATTTAGTAGAAATGAGCTCGAGTTGATTTTGTGATTTTTTGATTTCAGTTTGTAATAGTTTCTTTATTTGGGAAATATTTTTATTGGTAAATTTTGATGTTAGGTAATTGGAAGCTTTTATAAGAAATGAGCCATTGTATTTACCATTATCTTCAATAATGCGGTTTTCAACCTCCCCATTTTCATAGGCAAGTATCAACATTACTTGACTTACATTAAGTCTTATAAACTCAACATGTTTAAGATTTTTTTGAAACTTTGGTGCTATTACTATACCTGCGTAATTTGAAAGTCCTGAAATTGCTTTTGAAGCAACATCTAAAACTTCCTCATAAGACTTACCTTTAGTTAGGCATTGTTGTTTTATATTTTCTTTATCATTTTCAGAAATTCTTCCAAATTCTAACAAACCATCAACAAAAAATCTCATGCCTTTTTCAGTTGGCATTCTCCCCGCAGATCTATGAGTTGCATATAAAAGACCTTCCTTCTGTAGATCAGACAAAATTGCTCTTATTGATGCTGAAGATAGATTTAATCCACTCATTTTCATAATAGTTTCAGAACCAGCAGGTGATCCTGTTTTTAAATATGACTCAACTAATTTTTTAAAAATTAGTTTTGATCTATCATTTAGTTCAGCATATAAATTGTCTGTCATATTAATTTTTTGTTTTAATTATTATTTTATCTACTATTATTAAATTTATATGAGAAAAGATAGATCGTTCAATCAAATGAGGGAAATTTCATTTGAAAAAAATGTAAATATACATGCTGATGGGTCGTGTCTTGTAAAGTTCGGGAATACACATGTTTTGTGTCTTGCAACCATTGACGAAAAGGTACCTCACTGGCTCAAAAACACCGGTAAAGGTTGGGTTACAGCAGAGTATGGAATGCTTCCAAGATCAACTAATACCCGAATGGACAGAGAGGCTGCAAAAGGGAAACAAACAGGTAGAACTCAGGAAATTCAAAGGTTAATTGGCAGGAGCTTAAGATCAATAGTCGATTTATCAAACTTAGGTGAAAGACAAGTTAAAATTGACTGCGATGTTATACAAGCAGATGGCGGTACTAGAACTGCATCAATAAGCGGTGGTTTTGTTGCATTATATCTTGCAACAGAAAAACTTAAAAAAAGGTATAATATTCAGGAAAAAATAATAAAAAATTACATAGGCGCTGTATCAGCAGGAATTATTGATAACAAACCTTTATTAGATTTAGATTACAAAGAGGACTCTGCAGCACAGGTTGATGCAAACTTTGTAATTTGCGATACTGGGGAAATATCTGAAATACAAGTCACGGGAGAAGAGTACTTTTTTACTAATAATGAGTTCAGCGAAATATTTGAACTTTCAAAAAAAGGTATCAAAGAAATAATTGAGTTTCAAAAGAAGGCTCTAGAATAAATTGAATAAAATTATTTTTTTTTCAAATAATATAAGTAAGCAAAAAGAAATAGCATCACTATTTGAAAAAGTTGATGTTGAGCTATTCTATCCTAAAATGTTTAACCTAAAAATTGAGCCTAAAGAAATTGGAAATTCTTTTGCGGAAAATGCAAAAATTAAATCTTTGTTTGGTTTTACAAAAACCAAAATACCGTGTTTTGCAGATGATTCAGGAATTTGTATAGAGGCCCTTGGGTGGAAACCAAACATTAAGTCAAAAAGATACATAGATAATTTCAGGAATAGAGATGAGTGTTTTAGATATATTATTAACAAAACAAAAAAAAATAAAACAAGTAAAGCATTTTTTCAAACATCAATTAGTTATACAATAAAAAACAATTATCATATTTTGTTTAGTGGAAAGATCCATGGAAGAATTTCAAATAAAGCATTAGGCAAAAATGGATTTGGATATGATCCAATTTTTATACCTGATGGTTGCAAGAAAACTTTTGGTGAGATGCTATCAAAAGAAAAAAATTCGTATAGTCATAGAGCAATCGCAATAAACAAATTGGTATCTTTTTTAATTAATTAATTTTACTTGCATTTCCATTAAAAATTTTAAGTATATCAAGATCTCTCTCAATTAGATTATCTTTAAAGTAAAATTCACCATCAACTCCATCAAATTTTATTTCTGAGCTATTTAAAAATTCAATCATTTGCTGATAAGTTAAATTTTTTGAGAAGACGTAATTAAGCAGACCTACTAAATCATATGGAAGCGTTGAAATCCTAAGTAAATTTTCATCATAAATTTCTCTATATTGTTTGAGCAATTTGACTCGTCGGGTTTTTTCAATGCCTGGAAAAATAGTGCCTTGTAAAGACGGCTCATAAAAAAAATTATCATCATCTATTACACCGGTGCTTAGAAATTGAACAACTTTAGGATCTATATCGTAAAATGCAAGTAATGGTGCAACCTGTAAAAGATTTAAACCATAATCTGCAATTAAAATGTGTGTGAAATCATAGTCGTTAGTAGTTTTGAATTTTTGTAATTTTTTTAATCTTTTTTTTGATTTTTCATCATTTTTTTTTGATAGTATATTTTTTTGTCTTTCTAACTCGTATTTTCGTAGCTCATATTTTCCTAATTCTTTTATTGCATCTCTTACATTTGAAAGATCATTTTTATATGATGCTCTGTTTACAAGCACAACATCGCTTGTATCTATTACATCATCAATTAATTTATTGATATTATATCCATATTTGTTTTCAGGATATAATAGCGCCACTTTTGAATTTGGGGTCAAAGACAGGAATAGTTGCTCAAGCTCATTTCTTGGGAAGAAGTTTAACAAATAAACACAATTTTTTGCAAGAGAGGTATCAGAAGAGAAAGAAAAGAAAATAACTTCATCTTTACAAAATTTGTTTGCTAATTTTGTATACTTAATTTCTGTTGGACCAATAAATATTTTTCCACTTTTTTTTGATTTTGTAATAATTTGCTCTAATTCACTTTCATTATTGAAAAATTTTACATTAAATGAAACATTTTCTAAGCTTTTATTGTAAACCCCTAATTCAATAACATTTATAAATTGCTTTGAAATTTCATTTTTATCTTCATTGGAAAATAGAATTGTAACGTCTTTGTTAATTTTAATATTATTAATTTTAGCAATTTCCTTTTTTGAATTTACTTTATTTGTTTTAATATTTTCATTTGATTCTTTAATTAATTCGGTTTTTTGTTTGTCTTGATAGATTTTTTTTGGTTGTTCAGATTGTTTTGGTGATTTTAATGGAGTACAAGAAAGGATAAATAAAATTATAATTGAAATGACTAATGCAAATTTTGAAATGTTTATAGTTGCTACACCTATTGGGAACTTAAATGACATATCAAAACGGGCTATTGAAACTCTTAATAATAGTGACTTGATTATTTGTGAAAATCCAAAACATTCACTTAAACTACTAAATAAATTAGGCATTAAAAAGAAATTAGTATCTTTACACGATTATAATGAAAATTTAGTAATTAAAAGATTGTCCAATGATTTGATGAATAAAAAACTGGCACTAATTTCTGACGCTGGTTCACCTTTAATTTCTGACCCTGGTTACAAATTGATACAGTTTTGTATTAAAAATGGTGCAAAAGTTCATAGTATACCTGGACCAAACTCAATAATTCCAGCCCTTCAATTATCTGGTATTCCAATTGATGAATTTTATTTTGCTGGATTTCTGCCTAAAACAGATAAGCATATTAATGATTTTATAGATAAAATAAAAAATATTAACTTAACATCGGTCTTTTTCGTTTCTAGTCACAAATTAAAAAATTGTTTGGTGAGCCTTGAAAATAAATTACCTGATAGATCTATAAGCATATCAAAAGAACTAACAAAAATTAATGAGAAAACCTTTAGGTGTATAGGTAGTGAAATAAATGAAAGTGTATCAATAAACGCAGAAAATTTAAAAGGTGAATTTGTTGTTGTGGTTGGGAAAAATTCTATGAAAAAAACAGAGTCTTCAAATTTAGAAGATTATAATGAAGAAATTATTAAATTACTTATAAAATTTTCTTTGACCGACGTCGTTGAAATAGTACATAAATTAACAGGAATAACAAAAAATAAAATTTATAAATGGGCCTTAGATTTAAAAAAAAAATAGGTAAAATTGTCATTGTTTTTTTACCGCTGATATTGTTGTTTAATTATTCATGCAGTCCTTCCGGTATTCTAGCTACAGGTGGTGGTACTGCAATGGTTGTTGCAGAGGGAGATCGATCATTTGGGGAAGTTGTCGATGATGCAACCATTAAAGTAAACGTAGCTGCTAAGTTTCTTAATGCTGGAAATAACCTATTTGTTGATATTAGTACATCAGTTCTTGAAGGAAGAGTTCTTTTAACAGGTTTAGTTGATAATCAAGAAATAAGAATTGATGCAGTAAGATTAGTATGGGAAGTAGAGGGGGTCAGGGAAGTAATAAATGAAATCGAAATAGGCAACAGAGACTCACTAAAAGATTATGCAAATGATTTATGGATAAATACTCAAGCAAGAGGTATGGCGGCAAAAACAATTGGTTTAAGAGCAGTGGCATATAACTTTGAAACTATAAATGGTAAGGTTTATGTTGCAGGAATTACAAGCAGGCCCCAACAACTAGTTGATTTAATTGAGGCCCTTAAAACAATTAAAGGAGTTAAAGAAATCACTAACTACGTTATTATAAAAGAATAATTACCTTAAAGATCCTATTTTTTCCCCAGCAAGAATATGTATATGAAAGTGTGGTACTTCTTGTCCGCCATCATATCCGGAATTTGATATAATTCTGTATCCACTATCCTTAATGTTTAGTTTTTCTATTACCAAATTAACACTCTCAAAGAATTTTGTTATTAAATCTTTATTTGCTTTATCTATAAAATCACCCATATCTATACATGCAATTTTAGGTATTCCTAAAACATGGATTTTTGCTTGTGGCGCAATATCATAAAAAAATAAACTGTGTTCGTCTTCATAAACCTTTTTACACGGAATCTCATTTCTTAAAATTTTTGCAAAAATGTTGTTCTCATCATACATATTATTTTCTTTTTTCTAATTCTTTGTTTATTTCCTTTATTGATATTCTTTTAGACTTAAGAAGAACTAATAAATGGTAAATAACATCAGCCGCTTCCTCTGTGGTTCTTTTTTTTGATCCATTAAGATAATCTATAATTAACTCAACTACCTCCTCCCCAAGTTTTTGAGCAATTTTTTTTGGACCAAGTCTTAATAGTTTATTAGTGTAAGATTTTTTAGTTCTATTTTTTACCCTATTATCTATTCTATTAAACAGCTCTTCAATGTTCATTTTTATAATCTAACTTTAATGTTTTTTTTTAATAAATATTCTTTTACCTCTTTAATGCTGATTTCGTTAAAATGGAAGACTGATGCTGCTAATAGAGCGTTTGCTTTGCCTTTATTTACCCCATCATAAAAATGTTCAAGTTTTCCAACTCCACCACTCGCAATCAATGGTATTGTAAGGAAATCAGAGACTGCTTTTAATAAATCATTGTCAAAACCTGACTTAGTTCCATCTTTATCCATAGACGTAAGTAAGATTTCACCAGCACCAAGTTTTTGAATTTTTTCAATCCAATCAAGAGCATATAAACCAGTGTTTTTTGTTCCACCATGGGAGAAAACATACCAATCTTTATTAATTTTTTTAGCATCAACAGCAACAACGATACATTGGTTGCCAAAATACTCTGAAGACTCTTTTATAATTTCAGGTTTTTTAATTGCTGCAGAATTAATTGAAACTTTATCAGCTCCTGCTTTAAGTAATGATTTAATATTATCTATAGAAGAAATACCACCACCTACAGTTAATGGAATAAAAACCTCATTTGCTGTTTTTTTTACAACATTAATCATTGTGTCTCTATTTTCTAGGGAAGCGCTGATATCTAAAAAACATATTTCATCAGCACCATTTTCTGAATAATGTTTCGCTTGTTCAACTGGATCACCTGCATCAATTAAGTCTAGAAAGTTTATGCCTTTTACAACCCTTCCATCTTTTACATCCAAACATGGAATAATTCTGGTTTTAATCATTGGTATCTAATATAATCTGTGCTCTCTTTAAATCTATGTTTCCAACATAGAAAGATTTTCCAGAAATTATACCCTCTAAATTTTTTAAATTCATTTTTTTAATATTTTCTAAATCGTTATAGTTAGTTAGCCCGCCGGCAATAATTACTGATTTTTTAATATCACTTTGTATTTCTATTTTGTTAACAATATTGTTTATAAAAATAGTATCAAGACCTTTGAGCATGCCATCGTTTTTAATATCAGTGATAACATAGCCTTTTATGTTTGCATGTTTGTAAACATTCAAAATATCGTCAGTTGTGAAATTAGAATTTTCTTGCCAGCCCTTAATCATTATATGATTATTTTCTATATCAAGGGATACATAAATTTTATTTTTGTATTTATTAGATAGAAATTTAACTACCTCAGGTTCCTTAATGGACATAGAGCCTATTATTAAGTGCTCTATTCCTAAATCAAAATATCTTGTAACATCACTTTCCTTTCGTATACCTCCTCCTAGTTGAATTGGAATAGAGATAGATTTTCTAATCTTATCTATTGATTTTAAGTTAACGTTAGGCCTTCCAAATGCGGCGTCTAAATCTACTATGTGTAATTTTTTGCACCCAATTTTCTCAAAATAAATTGCTTGGCTTATTGGATCTTCGTTAAAAACCTCACTTGTATTATCTTTGCCCTTTGATAATCTTACACACTTATTATTCTTAAGATCAATTGCAGGTATAATTAACACTATAAGTTTTTATAAAAATATATTCCTTTTATAAAGCTGCCATTTATAAATGCATAGCAGGGGTTTTCACCCCATACTTTATAACCTTTGCTAGAAAATAGTTGAATTGCTGCATCTTGTGTTTCTCTAACAGCTAGCTGAATTGATTTAATATTTTCTTCTTTTGCCTTTGTTTCTGCATAATCAATCATTGATTTAGCCAATCCATATCCTCGTGCCCAAGGAGCAACAAAGTGTCTTTTTATTTGAGCAATGTTTTTTCTCGACTCAACATTTGGTGGCTCATATGATAATTGTAATGCTCCAGCAATTACTCCATTTAATCTTCCAACAACAAGGTTGTTAAGATGATCACTAGTAATTTTTTTCCAATATTGATTTAGAACCTGCCTTGTGGGTACAATTAACCAACCAAAACCACCTCCTGCACTTATAGCTTGTTCTGTTATATTGCACAAATCTGCAAGATCCACTTCTGACAACTCAGAAAGTGTTTCTACTGATATGTTAATTTTTTCATTTAATTGTGTTGACATTTTTCATTCATTCAAAAAATTTTTTATTAAGTTTAATCCTTGAGAGGAACTTTTTTCAGGATGAAACTGAACGCCATATATATTTTCTTTTCCAACAATTGAAGAAAAATTTATTCCATACTGTGTTTCTGCCAATATATGTTGATTATCAGCACAATGGAAATGGTAAGAATGGACAAAATAATAATCATTAACTTTTTCTATTAAGTTATTTGTTTTTTTTAGTCTTACCTCATTCCAACCCATGTGTGGAAGTTTTAAATTTTTTCTAGGAAGGGTTTTTATATGCCCTTCTATCCAATTTAGACCTTTGTGAATTCCATTTTCCTCACTATTTGTTGCTAGCATTTGCATACCAACACATATACCCAAAAATGGTTTCTTTTTTAAAATAGCAAAGTTATGAAGCTCTTCAATTAAGCCGGGTGTGTTTTTGATTCCATTCATACAAGTTAGAAATGCTCCTTGACCAGGAAGAACAATATGAGTTGAGTTTCTTATGTCATTTAAATTATTTGATATTAAAACCCTGCCCTCAATATTATTTTCGTTTAAGACTTTTATGAAGGATTGTTGCGCAGATAAAACATTTCCTGACCCATAATTAACTATGGTAACTTGCTTCATTAATTTACAAAGTGCCTTTTGATGAAGGTATTGTATTATTTCGTCTTGAATCAATGTCTATAGCAATTCTATAGCTCTTTGCAAAAGCCTTAAAACACGACTCAATTATGTGATGATTATTTTTACCGTATAAATTTTCAATATGAAGATTACATTTTGCTTCATTTGTAAAACTTTTAAAAAATTCAGTGAAAAGCTCAGTGTCCATTTCGCCAATTTTTTTTAGGCCTAAATTTACTTTCCAAACAAATTCTGGTCTACCACTAAAATCAATTACACAACGAGATAAGCACTCATCCATTGGCACATAAAAAAAACCATATCTGTTAATTCCTTTTTTTTCTCCAAGCGCTTTTGTAGTTGCTTGCGCAATTGCATATGCTGTGTCTTCAACACTGTGATGAAGATCGACGTTAATATCGCCTACTGTTTTCAAATCCATATCAACTAAACTGTGATGAACAAATAATTCAAGCATATGGTCAAAAAAACCTATTCCGGTTGAAATGTTGGCTTTTCCAGACCCATCTAAATTTACTGAACAAGAAATTTTTGTTTCATTTGTGTTTCTATCAATTTTTCCTTTACGCATTTTTGCCTAATACCAGCGAATTTAAATAAATTCTAGGTAAATCACTTGATAAAAATAATTAAATAGCCATTTGTTAGATTGACATAATGAATAAAAGCAAAATCAAATCAACCACAATAGTAGGTATTAGAAAGGATAATTTAGTTGTTATCGCTGGTGACGGTCAAGCAAGTTTTGGCAATACTGTTATGAAATCAAATGTAAAAAAAATAAGAAGATTGGGCTCCGATGAGAGTGTTATTTCGGGTTTTGCAGGCTCAACTGCTGATGCTTTTGCGTTATTTGAGAGATTGGAAGCTAAATTAGATCAATATAAAAATCAACTAAAAAGGGCTTGTGTGGAATTAGCCAAAGATTGGAGAACTGACAGATATCTTAGAAGGTTAGAGGCTATGATGATTGTTGCTGATAAAGACGTAAGTTTATTATTATCAGGAACAGGTGATGTAATTGAGTCAGATGACGGGATATTAGCAATAGGATCTGGGGGCCCATATGCAAACAGCGCTGCTAAAGCACTGATGAAGAACACAAAAATGGATGCATCACAAATTGCTATTGAATCACTTAATATCGCCGCTGATATATGTATTTATACCAATCACAATATCATTTCAGAAAAAATAGAACTATAATTATGGAGTCAAGTTTTAGCCCAAGAGAAATTGTATCTGAATTAGACAAGTTCATTATAGGTCAGAACAAAGCAAAGAGGGCTGTTGCAGTGGCTTTGAGAAATAGATGGAGAAGAAAGCAACTTGATGAGTCACTTAAAGAAGAAATTGTCCCTAAAAATATTTTAATGGTTGGTCCAACAGGTTGTGGAAAAACTGAAATCTCAAGAAGACTTGCAAAACTAGCCAACGCACCTTTTATAAAAGTTGAGGCTACTAAATTTACTGAAGTTGGTTATGTTGGAAGAGATGTAGAACAGATAATTAGAGATCTTGTTGAAATAAGTATTACCAAAACAAAAATAGAAATGGGAAAAGAGGTTAAAGCAAAAGCTGAAAAAAATGCAGAAGAAAGAATATTGGATGTTTTAGTATCAAAAAGCTCAACCCCAGCAACAAGAGATAGTTTTAGGTCAAAGCTTCGCTCAGGAGAGCTAAATGATAAAGAGGTGGAGATACCGGTTTCTGCAAACGCAAACTTTAGTTTACCTACAATGGATATACCTGGAATGCCTGGTTCTCAAATGGGAATGATTAACTTGGGTGAGGTTTTAGGAAAGGGTTTTGGTGGACAAAAAAAAATGAAAAAGATGAGTGTTAAAGAATCTCATAATTACTTGCTTAATGAAGAAACAGAAAAGCTTCTTGATCAAGACAAGATTAGTGCTAGAGCTTTAGATAATGTTGAACAGAATGGTATTGTTTTTATTGATGAAATAGACAAAATTACCTCAAGAAGCGAAAGAAGTGGTGCTGATGTTTCTCGTGAAGGTGTGCAAAGAGATCTTCTGCCATTAATCGAAGGTACGGCAGTAACAACAAAGCATGGTGTTGTAAAAACTGACTATATTCTTTTTATTGCATCAGGAGCGTTTCATTTATCAAAGCCATCTGACATGCTTCCAGAACTTCAAGGTAGGTTGCCTATTAGGGTGGAGTTGGATAGTTTAAGTAAAAATGACTTTAAGCTAATACTCACTGAAACACAAAACAGCCTAATCAAACAATATAAGGGTTTGCTTGGTACAGAAAAAGTTGATTTAGAATTTGAAGAAAGCGGAATAGATACTATCGCCTCACTTTCAACTGAGATAAATCAAAATGTAGAAAATATTGGTGCAAGAAGATTACACACAGTTATGGAAAAGCTGCTTGAGGAAATAAGCTTTACAGCTTCAGATATAGGGCCAGCTAAAATTGTTATAAATAAGGAATATGTTGAGAATAGCCTTGGTGAATTGATTAAAAGTCAGGACTTATCAAAGTTTATATTGTAAAGCTCATTTAAGTTTTTAATATTTATAAAATGAGCATACTTAATGGTATAAAATTTCAATTACTTGCTTTGCTGGTAATTACTTTCAGTATTTTTATATCTTATGGCATAGATATTTGGTTTTATAATTATTTTCAAAACATAGATGATAGTGATAATGGTTTATTTCTAAAAGAGTTTTTTATAGATGTAACACAGCTTGGTAGATCATCATGGTATTTTGCTATATCAATTGTTGGATTTATTTTTTTTTATTTTATTAAAAAATCTCACATTACAAAAAAAATAGAAGAAAAAGTTATTAATTTTTTCATTTCATCTTTTATTTATCTAGTAGTTGTTGGTGTAATTACTCAAATTTTAAAACACATTATAGGTAGGCCAAGACCAAATTATACAAATTTTGAAGATGTTTTTATATTTAAGTTTTTTTCCTTGGAATCAAACTTTCACTCTTTTCCATCTGGTCACTCTTCTACAATTTTTATGGTGTGTTTCATTTTGGTTGCTGCTTTTCCTAGATTAAGGTATTTTTTTTATTTTTTAGCATCAGTTATTTCTCTAAGCAGGGTTGTTGTAAGTGCTCACTTTTTTACTGATATTGTAGCTGGTGCATTATTAGCATTTATAGTCTATAAAATTTTAAATCATTTTATAGAAAGGGGGTTTTATAATTATAGGTTTTCAAATTTAGTATCAAAACACAATTCAGAACTTTTTTACTATATTTTATTTTTGTTTATTAGTTGTATAATTATTACATCAAGCCCGTCTTTAGACTTATATGTATCTGGACTATTTTATTATGGAGAGTCACAATTTGTAGTTCAAAGCTTTTATTTTGTTTCAATATTATTTAGAGATATTTTATTGCCTCTGATACTTATATATATTCTAATACTACCAGTATTTTCACATATTATTAAGATAGATAAAATTTTTTTTGGTTATAAATTTTCTACTAAAGAAATATTTTTGTTATGGGGTTCTCAAATAATATGTGTGTTATTGTTTGTGAACCTTTTACTAAAAAATCTTTGGGGAAGGGCGCGGCCAAACGATGTTTTACAACTAGGTGGTAAAGAGTCTTTTTCACCGTGGTATGAAATTAGTGATGCTTGTTTAACTAATTGTTCTTTTGTTTCAGGCGACGCCTCTGTTGGGTTTTCAATTATAATATTATATTTAATTACAAAAAAAATAATTTTTCTTTATGCAAGTGTTGTTGCTGGTTTTATTTTGGGACTAGTTCGAATAATGGCTGGGGGTCATTTTTTGAGTGATATTTTTTTTGCTGGTATTTTTATTGTTTTTTTAAATATAGTTTTGTTTAATCTTTATAAAAAATATTATGTTAAATAAAATTCTGTTTCCATCAATTATAGTTTTATTTTTAATAAAAATAACCGCTTACAACTTAACCTCATTTAATTTGTTTGGTGATGAGGCGCAGTATTGGTTGTGGTCAAAAGATATTGATTTTGGATATTTTTCTAAACCCCCTTTGCTTGCTTGGGCAATAAGGGTTTATACTGAAGTTTTGGGCGAAAGTTTTGTTTCTTTAAAGTTGTTTCCCTCTTTTATATATTTGTTGATTGCTTTTAGTGTTTATAATTTATTTTTAACTTGTGGATTGAGCAAAGGAAACTCCTTAGCTGGTTGTTTTGTTTTTTTGTTCATTCCGGCTGTTTCTTTTTCATCTTTTATAATTAGCACTGATCTTTTTTTGTTGCTCTTTTGGACGCTTTCTTTGAATCAATTAATAAAAATAAATAAAGAACAAAAATTAGAAAATTTCATTTTATTAGGCATTTTTCTTGGATTGGGTTTTTTAGCAAAATACGCAGCTATTTATTTTATGGTTTGTCTGTTGTTTTTAATTTTATTGGATAAGCACTTTCGTAGAATTTTATTTAATAATTTAATGGGATTTGGGTTGTGTGTATTGTGTGCATTCATAATAATATTTCCAAATATTCTTTGGAATATAGAAAATGATTGGATAACTCTCCAACACACTTCAGATAATGCCAATTTCACAAACATCAAAATAAACCTAATCAGGGGGTTAGAGTTTTTGCTGATTCAGGTTTTTATGTTGGGGCCGTTTATGGTTGTTGGTGGACTGGTGGGTATTACCAAAGTTGACGGTATACAAAAAACCTTACTAATATTTTCATTGCCTATAATTTTGATAGTTTTGATAGAGGCAATTATTGTTAGAGCTAATGCAAATTGGGCTGCACCCGCATTAATTTCTTTATTTGTTTTTTTTTATATCAGAATTTACAGCTCTTTCTTTAAGATAGTTAATTTTATATTTAACTTTACCTTCTGTGCTGTTCTTTTTGTAATGATAGCAATAAGTTATCCTTTAGATCTTTTTAAAAGAATAAATGGTTTAAATGAGTTCGCCCTTAGCATCTACAATAACTCTTCAGATAAGTCTTTAAACAATATGGTGATTTCAGACAGGCTTCTGTTTTCAAGTTTAAATTATGAATTAAGAGATAAAAAAATAAACTTTTATATGCCTCATAACGAGGGTGAAAAAATAACTAACCATTTTAAAATGACATCTCCTCTAAATAAAAACTATAAGAAAAACTTCATTTTAATAGGAAGTCCTTTAGACATAAATTATTTACAAAATAAATATAAATTAGTTAAAATGAATTCACCTATGCAAAAATTTACCAATAGAAAGCTTGAAGTATATGAAGTTATATTTGAATAAGTTTTTATATATTTTTTGTTTTTTTTTTATTTCTTTTATTAATACTGCAAATGCTGATAATTTTAATGTAGAATATAAAGTAAGCACATCAGGTTTTAAAATAGGATATTTTAATTGGTCATTAGATATTAACAATGGTGAATACAAAAGTGAAATTACCTTAAAAAATTCTGGAATTTTTTCAGCTCTTTACAAATTCAACGGAAACTATTTTTCAAGAGGGATTATTGAAAACAATATGTTTAAAACTCAGGAATATAGACAGGTTTGGAAAACTAAGGATAAAATAAAAATTGTTAATATGCTAATTGATGAGTATTTAATTGATTTAACACAAGAACCAATAGAAAAGGAATTTGCTAGGGTAAGTTTAGAAGAGTTATATTTATACTTTGACCCAATTACCTCTTTTATAAATATTTTGAATGGAAGAAATGAAGCAAAAACAGTTGATGGTAGGAGAATTTATACACTTAAAAAAAATATATATGAAAACAAAAAAATAATTCTACAAATTGTAGGCTATAAAAATATTTGGGCAGATCATAAAAGAAATGATTTGAAAAAAATTGAATTCTTTATTGAAGATGGTTTACTACCATATAAAATTTTTATATATTTTAAAGAAAGGATATTTAAATTAGAAAAAATTTAAAACCTCTTTTTTCTTAAATAGATAAATATAGCACCATCGCCCCCATGTTCTATGCCCGCATCTTGATATGTTAAAATATATTTCTTGAGATCCCCTTGGTTAACCCAGCTTATTATTGAGTTTTTAATTTTTCCATAGAAAAGTTTAGGGGGCTCTTCATTATCTAAATTTTTTTTATGAGCGCCCTTTCCTGTAATTACAAGCAAGCATCTTTTGTTATTATTATAGTTTTTTTCAACTTCGTTTCTAAGTTTTAGGTGAGCATCGATCAGGCTATAACCGTGGAGATCTATCCTTCTATCAATTTTTACTTTTCCTTTTTTTAAATCTTTGTTTATCTCACCAAAGGAGAGATTAAGGTCTTCGGTATTTTTTTTATTTATATATAGTGCTCTTTTTGTTGTCTTTTTAATCTCAGGCTTGGTTGTTGTGGTTAGGTTTTTTTTATTAACTTTTTTATTTTTAATTACTGTTGGATCCTTCTTAAAGGGGGTTACACCCTTCATTTTTTTTAAAAAAAAATCATCTTCCATTATTTTTAAGGTAGTTTTTTATTAAATTTTTTACCCTTCCTGGTGTTTGTAAATACCATAAACTATCTAACATCTCCAGTGATGCCATAAACTTTTGTTTTTTGTTTAGAAAATAAAGCATTTTTTTAAATCTTAAAACACCTAAAACACCTAATTGAAATATCATTTCTATTAACAACTCTTTCTCAGAGGCTGTATGAGTTTTTTTTAAAAAGTTTTTTTTATATTGGCTCTCCGCTTTTTTAAAATCCTTTTCAAATAATTTTTCAAAGTGGGTTTTGTTATATTTTTTTATAAAGTATTTATCTTCTTTTTCTCTGATTAAGTGACCGTATCCAATTGTATAAAAACCAAGTTGGTCTTTGTAGGGCTTGCTAGAGTATCCCTCATTTTTTTTTATTCGTATCTTTAGATTGTTAAAGGACAAATATTATGTTTGTGTTAAAATCCATCTTGGGCTTGAGGAATTCGCGGGTTTTTCAAATGTCCATGTGTCTTTATTTTTAACAATTTTTCCTTCATCATCATTTAACATTTGCTCACTAATAAAGTTAATTGAAATTGAAATTACATTATTTTCAACCTTTGCATCCTCTACACTTTCTATTATCAAAGAATAAAACTGAGATGATGGATTGTTTGAATTGTTATCTATTGCGCTTTCAAAGGCCTGATAAACATCTTTTGAGACAAGGTTTTTTAGAGTTTTTTTATCTCCATTGTTGAACGAAGTTATTATTATTTCAAATGCTTTTTTTGCACCTTCTAAAAATTGTTTGTGATCAAAATTGCTAACTTTTTTATATACCGCTTCGAGTTTCAGTTGGTTGTCAAGTAGTGATGGTATGCTTACAGACTCTTCTTTTTTTCGTTCTGGGGCGGGTGCTTGATTCTGATGTTGTTTTTGAAAACCTGTTCTTTTTCCTAGAACGCTTCTTAGTCTATAAATAATAAAGCCTGCTATAGCAGCAAAAATTATTATATCGAAAAATTGAATATCTCCATAAACCATAATTAAATTATATAATTACTTTTTTGAATATTAATAGTTAAATTTATTCCAAATTGGATTTTTTATTTTTTTTAACATTTCTTTGTGGTTATAAACCTCTTCTTCACCAATGTTTATTTCTCTTGTTTTTTCAATATTGATGTTGTTTATATTGGTATTTTGAATGTTGTTTTCAATTGAGCCTAATTCCATAGAAAACTGCTTCCCGCCCCTCAGCTCCAAATATACAGACGCCAGTAACTGAGAGTCTAAAAGTGCTCCGTGAAAAGATCTGTCAGATAAATCCACATTAAAGCGTCTGCACAAATAATCTAAATTAGCTATTCTTGTATTGAGAACTTTTCTGGCCAGAGCCACGGTGTCCACGACTTTGTTTTTTAGAGGTGGAATGCCAAGTATTGAAAGTTCGTTATTAATAAATCCTAAGTCAAACTCTGAATTATGTATTATAAGAGTGTCATTAGAGATAAAATCTAACATCAGCTTGTGGTTTTCCTTAAAAGACTTTTGTTTGCTCAAAAAGTCATCTGATAAACCAACTATTTTTCTTGCGCCTTCTGATATATTTTTGTCAGGCTTACAGTAAAATTGTAATGTGTTACCTGTTGGAATGTAGTTTTTAAGCTCTACACACCCAACTTCGATTATTCTGTCCCCAGACTTGTAATTTAGCCCTGTTGTCTCAGTATCAATTACGACCTCTCTCATAAAATAAGCCTGTCTAATATTTTGTTAATTTTTGATATATAATTTACCATTGTGTTGTTGTTGTAAATTACTATATCAGAATTGTTTTTTCTTACCACATCTGAAGTTTGTGTTTTAATTATTGCGCCGAACTGTGTTTTTGACATATTTTTAGAGAGCTTTAGGCGATTGTATCTGTTTTTTTTAGTAGACAAAATGCTAATAATCAAGTCAAATTCATTATTAAGTTTATTTTCAAATAATAGGGGTATGTCTAAGAAAATTATTTTTGTTTTTCTTTTCTTTTCTCTTTTAATAAACTGGTGTCTTTTTTTTCTGGTAATTTTAAAGATGTAGTTTTCTAGTTGCTTTTTGGTTTCTTTGTTAGAAAATATTTTTTCACTTATAAGTCGTTTGTTTATTTTTTTGCTTTTTGTTGAACCAGATAAACCAATTTTTTTTAAATAATGTAAAAATTTTTTGGTTGGTTTTTTGTAAATTAGTGCCACCTCTTTGTCAGAGTCTAAAGTTTTAATATTTCTTTTAGTCAACTCCTTTGAAAAGGTTGACTTACCAGAGCCAATGCCGCCCGTTAATCCAACAATGAGCGTCATTTTATTTTGTTATTAAGTATTTTAATTAGACCTGAGTCAACAACGGGCTTGAAGCCAAACCAAAGCTCAAAACATGGAATCGCTTGCTCCAATAACATTGAAATACCATAAATTTTTTTGTTTTTTGGAAAGGCTTTTAAGAAAGCTGTTTTTTTTGGGTTATAAACTATGTCGCTTAAAAGGGTTGTGCTGCTTACTAACCCTTTGTCTTTATCTTTAATTGGATTTTTTGGTGTCGTGTTAATAATAATGTCTGCGCAGCTTAAGTATAGGTTTAGCTTATTTAATGGGATGGTGTACTTTATCTTTTTTTCAAAATTAATTTTCTTTTTTGATCTATTAAATATCATGATCTCCTTAAAACCATTCAACTTTAAAACATAATGAATTGCAAGTGCCGCGCCTCCATAGCCTATTAATATAACTTTGTTTTTTTTTGGATTAATTTTTTTTGGAAGTGTTTCATAGTAACCAATCCAATCTGTATTATAGCCTTTTATTTTATTTTTTAATAATAGGCAGTTTACTGCTTTAATCTTTTTAGAATGCTTATCTAAAACATCAACGTGTTTCATTATTTTTTTTTTAAATGGAATAGTTATGTTAAGCCCACGTAAGTTATTTTTTTTAAGTGTTTCTTTGATCTTTTTGTCAAAATGTTTCTCATCGCACTCTAGGTAATCATAACTTGCTTTAATTTTGTATTTTTTAAACCAATAATTAAAAATTGTTGGAGATAAACTTTTTGATGCTCTGCTTCCAACGACATAAAATGTTTTCATTTGTTTTTAGTCGCATATTTTAATAGCTTAAACAAGGGTAGTCCCATAACATTAAAAAAATCACCCCTAATATCCTCAATAATTATTGGACCCAAAGATTCTATTTGATAACAACCAACAGAACTTAGAATTTTATTTCCTGCTTTTTTCAAATAAAGTTTTATTTCGTCGGGTTTTAGTTTTCTTATTTTCACGCTGGTTGTTGAAGAACACTGCCATACAATGTTGCCGTTTTTACATATCGTTAGTCCTGTAACTATTTTGTGTGTCTTCCCAGAAAGAGTCTTTATTTTATTATATGCTTCTCTCTTGTTTTTGGCTTTGTTGTAAATTTTGTTGTTTATATATATTAGTGTATCACAACCTATTACATAATAATTTAAAAATTTTTTTACTTTACTTACACTTTTAGCTTTTTCATAAGCTAGTTTTTTTGCTATGTAGGTTGCATTCTTTTTTTTGTTTATTTTTCTTTTAATTTCTTCTTCATTACATAGAGGTTTAGCTTTTTTGAAAATGAAGCCAGAGTCTTTTAATATTTTTTGTCTTGACTGGCTTGAGCTTGCTAAAACATACTGCTTGTGTGTAATCATGTTGATAAAATATATTTTTATTAACATAATTAGAAAGAATTTAAATTAGATTATAAAGAATTAATTAGAGTTGTAGTTTTATCAACAAATTAATAAATTAAAAAAAAATATGCCCTCAGTGTTATTATAATTTTTATACTTATAAATATCACAGCTTATTATTTTATTATCCATATGTTAAATTGTTGTAATTTAGTGTTAATTCTATTTTATTAATATTATTAACAAGGTCTGTTTAAGGTTTTTAAGATGTTAATAATTAATTGAAAAAAGTATTAAAATATTAAAATTAATGTATTTTACAACACCAAATACAACTAAATAAATATATATAAATATTATTATTATTTATTTTGACATTAATATCTATTTTTTGTAATAAATAATTTCTTTTCTTCAACAATCTCTAAAAAAATGAATCTACAAGAATTAAAAAGTAAAAATCCCGAAGAGCTTTTAAAACAAGCTGACAAGTTAGGAATTGAAAATCCCTCATCATTAAGAAAACAAGATTTAATGTTTGCAATTCTCAAAACCATTGCAGAAGAAGGTGCCGCAATTACAGGCTTAGGAGTAATTGAAATAATGCAGGATGGATTTGGTTTTTTAAGGTCCTCTGAGTCAAATTATTTGCCTGGACCAGACGATATTTATGTTTCTCCGTCACAAATAAAAAAATTTAGTTTAAGAACAGGGGATAGTGTTGAAGGTGAAATAAGGTCACCAAAGCAAGGAGAGAGATATTTTGCAATTATTAAGATTAATAAAATAAATGAAAAAGATGTCGAACAAGTAAAAAATAGAGTTAATTTTGAAGACTTAACTCCTCTTTATCCAGACTCAAGATTTAAACTTGAACAAGAAAAACCAATGCCAGATCTGACTGAGAGAATTATAGATATAATAGCCCCTCTGGGAAAAGGACAAAGACAACTAATTGTTGCACAACCTTTCACTGGTAAGACAATTATTATGCAAAAAATAGCTAATGCAATTACTGCAAACAGCCCTGAAACTAAACTTATTGTTTTGTTAATAGATGAAAGACCGGAAGAAGTTACAGACATGCAAAGATCACTTACCAAAGGAGAGGTTATTAGCTCCACTTTTGATGAACCAGCATCACGACATGTTCAAGTTGCTGAAATGGTTATTGAAAAAGCAAAAAGATTGGTTGAATACAAACATGATGTAGTAATTTTATTAGACTCAATTACGAGACTGGGAAGAGCTTATAATACGGTTGTTCCTTCAAGCGGAAAGGTATTAACAGGAGGTGTAGATGCAAATGCATTACAAAGACCAAAAAGATTTTTCGGTGCTGCAAGAAATGTAGAAAAAGGCGGTTCTCTAACAATAATTGCCACCGCTTTAATTGATACTGGAAGCAGAATGGATGAAGTTATTTTTGAGGAGTTTAAAGGCACGGGAAATAGTGAAATGGTCTTAGATAGAAAATTAAGTCAGAAAAGAACCTATCCCGCATTTGATATTGGAAAATCTGGCACCAGAAAAGAAGAGCTTTTATTAGATAAAGATGAGCTAGGAAAAATATTTATTTTAAGAAAAATTCTAGCACCAATGGGAACAACAGAATCAATGGAATTTTTGCTTGAGAAAATGAAAAACACAAAAACTAACAACGATTTTTTCCAAAGCATGGGAACTAAATAATTTTATAAAACCACATTTTATTTAATTTTTCTTATTTACTTA
>MDSW01057726.1_pt1 | contig 20969 bp, 21 predicted proteins | sample 811171 | NCBI WGS metagenome assembly MDSW01 (sample SAMN05326641, study PRJNA326480) | marine metagenome | isolation source: seawater | place: Atlantic Ocean: North West | collected 2012 | reverse complement strand
CCTTTGGCTGGGCCGTACCGCCAGTATGGCCTGCGCCAAACCCCTGGCTCCTGAACCAGACCTGACCGGCAGAATGGGTCAACCTATTCACAATTCACTCTAGTCCTCCAGCCATCGGGTAAAGCTTTCCGCCGGCGGCCGTTCAGCCGGCGGCAGCGGACGGACCGGATGCCCCAGATACATGAACCCCACGATCTGCGTCCCTTCTTCAAACCCCAGAAGATGACGCATCCGGTCATTATAGGCAAAGGATCCGGTGCGCCAGATACAGGCCAGCCCCAATTCCTCTGCCGCCAGTAGGATATTCTGGCAGGCAACCGAAGCCGACGCTACATTTTCCGCCATCAGCGCCTTGGGATGGTCGGAGCGGGCGGCCGCCACCACGATGATTACCGGCGCACGAAATGGTTTAGCCGCCAGGGTTTCCATTTTCTGCCGGACCTCGGGGCTGTCGGGATTATCCTGTTCCGCCGCGAAACATTGCGCCATATAGCTGCCCAGGCGCGCCCGCCCCTCTCCCCGGATCACCAGAAACCGCCAGGGGTTCGTGTTGTAATGTACCGGCGTACAGACCGCGGCATCGAGGATCCGTTCAATCAGTTCCTTTGAAACGTCACGCTCTTGCACAAAGGGATTGCTGCGCCTTGTTCTGATGGCGGTAATGACAGACATACACTTTTCCTGTTCTTAATCTGAACTTTTCTCACAAACCACGTCCTGAAGGCGTTTCAAAAACGCATCACAGGCGTCGAGTTGGGCCTGGTCAATATATTCATCCGGCCGGTGTGCCTGCAAGATACTGCCTGGGCCGCAGACCACGGTCGGCACCGCGGCGGTTTTCTGGAAGGCCCCCGCTTCGGTGCCATAAGAAACCGCCGATACGCTGTTCTGTTCCGCCAGCGCCAGCACCAGACTTTCCGCCGGCGACCCTGTTTCCGGCAACAGCGGCAGAACATTAGCGATCTGTTCGGTCTGAACCGCTTCCGGAGTACCGCCTTCCGCCCTCATTTTCGGCAGAATTTCATCTTCCACAAATTCCTGGAAGCGGGTCAGAATTTCGTCCGGGTCGCTCCCCGGGACGGGACGATATTCCCATTCGAATTCACAATGGGCCGGGGTAATGTTGGCGGCTTCCCCCCCGCGAATGGTGCCTACCTGCACGGTGGTATAGGGCGGATCGAATCCTTCAGATGGGGCTGGACGGGTTTTCATCTCTTCTCTTAGGCGGTTGAGATATGAAATCAGTTCCGCGGCATAATAGATGCTGTTGAGTCCCCGATCCGTGCTGGAATGAGCTTCCCGGCCCTGGATACGGGTTTTCATATATCTGATGCCCTTATGGGCGTTGACCACCTTCATGTCGGTGGGTTCACCGACAATACAGGCCCGAGGCCGCGGGGACATATCCCGGATCATATCCAAAAGACTGCTCACTCCGGTGCACCCCACCTCCTCATCATAGGAAAAGGCCAGATGAACAGGCTCTTTCAGTCCCCGCCGCAGGAAATCCGGGACGGCCGCAAGACAGCAGGCAATAAACCCTTTCATATCGCTGCTGCCGCGCCCATAAAGACGCCCGCCCCGTTTAGTCAGTTCAAAAGGCGGGGTTGTCCAATCCTGCCCCGTTACCGGCACCACATCGGTATGACCCGACAGGATGATCCCCCCCTGATCCGCCGGGCCGAGTGTGGCAAACAGATTGGCTTTATTTTGCGCTTCATTGAACAAGAGTCGCGAAGGGACGCCATATCCGGCCAGATAGTGTTCCACAAAACGGACCAGATCCAGATTGGACTTCCAGCTTGTGGTATCAAAGGCAACAAGCCGGGCAAGAAGCTCACAGGAGGTATATTTGTTCATATTGGTTTCAGCCCCTGTTTGGGAAGTCGTTGACTGCCTGATATACATAACAGACTTGTTCCCAGATACAATGGCCCAGATATCCAGATATAATGGGTCTATCTTTCATCAGTTTCGCCAGAATTGCGGCATGAACAGTACCATGACGGCAAACAGTTCGAGGCGACCGATCAGCATGGCGAAGGTCAGAAACCATTTCGCCACATCCGGCAGATTCTGAAAATTGCCCGCCGGCCCGATCAGGGCCCCCACCCCCGGGCCCACATTAGCCAGCGCCGTCCCCACGCCGGAAGCCGCGGTCGTAAAATTCACGCCCGTCAAGGTGACGCCAAAGGTCAACACCACAAAACTGACAATAAAGATAAATAGATATGAGGCAACAGAGCCGGCCACTTCGGAGGAAATAGGTTTGCCGTTGAATTTCGGTATATAAATGCCGTTGGGCCGTAACATACGCTTCAGCGAAGTCACTGTGCTGGCGAAAAAAACCTGGAACCGAAAGACCTTGATACCGCAGGAGGTGGACCCGGTACATCCACCGATAAACATGATAAAAAAGAACAACGGCGTGGCCACTGGTCCCCACAAGGTATAGTCGGTGGTCGAAAAGCCCGTTCCGGTAATCACCGAAATCACATTGAAAGTAGTGTATCTGAGCGCCTGCGCCATATCATATCTGCCGTCCAGCCAAAGCCATAGCGACAGGGAAATAATCAGTACAGCAAACAGCGCCAGCAACATACGCACCTGGGAGTCCTGGAACAATATGCCCGTCTCCCCCCGGATCATCTGCAAATACAAAAGAAACGGCAGACTGCCCACCACCATAAAAAAGGAAATCAGATAATCAATCAGCATGCTGTCGAAATACCCCACGGACCCGTCCGAGGTGGAAAATCCGCCGGTGGCCACCGTGGTAAAGGCATGACAGACGGCCTCAAAAGGCGTCATGCCTGCAAGCCACAAGCTGATACCGCAAAACAGAGTGATGGCGATATAAAGAATGGACAGCACCATGGATAACTGGGTGGCCCGGGGAATTTCGCTGCCCATGGTGTCAAAGGCCTCCACCTTAAAAAGCTGCATCCCCCCCACCTGCAGATAGGGCAAGATCGCCACCCCCATGACCACAATGCCCACACCGCCAAACCATTGCAGAATGCTGCGCCACAGCAACAAGCCCGGTGGCGCCCCGTCGAGTCCCGTAATGACCGTCGAGCCGGTGGTGGTAATGCCCGACATGGCCTCAAAAAATGCATCCGTGAAGCTTAAGGACAGTTCGGAATAAATGAAGGGTAAGGCCCCACAGGCCGGCAGGATAATCCAGGTCACCACTGTCAGCAGAAAAGCCTGCTGAATACTCAACCCTTTCTGTTTGGTGCTGTTGCTGAGAAAAAGCAGGCTGCCCAGAAACAACACAAGCCCAGAGGTAACCGCAAAAACCTGCCAGTCGGGATTGCCGACGGCTGCATCCACCAGAGCCGGGAACAACATCCCTACACCGAGGATCAACAGAAACAGACCGTTGATTTGCAAAATAGGCCTGAAATCAATCAAGCCGGCCCCTCCCTTGTCAACCCGGGCCTGAAGCCCCTCTACTCTTTACCCGCCATAGGGCGAAAACTGCCCCACGACAGAGAGGAATTCCTTGCGGGTTTTTTCATCCTCGCGAAAAGCCCCGACCATACGGCTGGTCACCATGGACACCCCGTGTTTATGCACCCCGCGCGTGGTCATGCATTGATGAGCCGCCTGGATGATAACACCAACCCCATAGGGCTCCAAGACATCTTGTATGCAATCTGCGATCTGAGCCGTCATTTTTTCCTGCACCTGAAGCCGCTTGGCGTAGGTTTGCACTACCCGCGCCAACTTGCTGATGCCAACCACCTTGTTCCGGGGCAGATAGCCCACATGGGCCTTGCCGATAATCGGCGCCATATGATGTTCACAATGGGATTCGAAGGGGATATCCCGCAACACCACCATTTCGTCATACCCTGCCACTTCCTCAAAGGTGCGGGACAGAATATCACGCGGGTCTTCCTCATAGCCCCGGAAAAATTCCTGATAGGCCTCCACCACCCGACGGGGCGTATCTTTCAGTCCTTCGCGGGACGGGTCATCCCCGGCCCATCTCAGCAAGGTGCGCACGGCTTCTTCCGCTTCGGCCCGGGAAGGCTTGCGAAAGCCCTGTTCCTTATGTGACGTCACTGATTTACTCCTTCTTACCCTGATACCCTGAATATTGGCGTGTTCTGCTGTTGCCGGCGCCCCATATCCGGGCGCAGATCAGTTGATCATCAGATTGCTGTGGGGGCTGTCCAGGGAGAAGGCCGGCACCTCCACATCGAAATGAGTCCCGTCCTTTTTGCGCATCTGGAAACTGCCCACCATGATCCCCGACGGCGTTTTCAGGGGCGCCCCGCTGGTATATTCAAACACCTCACCGGGACCCAGCACTGGCTGTTCCCCGACCACGCCTTCTCCGCGCACTTCATGAACCTGCCCCAACGCGTCAGTGATGACCCAGTGACGGCTTTCCAGCTGCACTGTTTCCGCGCCAAGATTTTCGATCTGAATCTGATAGCCCCAGAAATACCTGTTTTCTTCCGGATTGGACTCATCTTCCAGATAAAAGGGCTGGACCGACACGCTGATCTGCCGGGTCACGGCCCTGTAGGTGTTGCCGGTGTCATCCATCTGGTTTACTCCGCAATGCCTGCTTGGGCCGCAGCCTGCAGCAGGTCTTCCATCAAATCCTCTACATGTTCCAATCCGACGGACAGACGCAACATGCCTTCGGTGATCCCCATTTGCAGGCGCGCTTCTTCCGCCACACTGGCATGGGTGGTGCTCGCCGGATGGGTCATCAAACTTTTGGCATCCCCGATATTATTGGAGATATCAATAATTTTCAGACTGTTGAGAAATTTGAACGCCTGTTCCCGCCCGCCAGGCACTTCAACGCATAAAATCGTCCCGCCGCGGCTCATCTGTTTCATGGCCAGCTCATGTTGGGCAAAATCCTTACGCCCCGGATAACTGACCCGCACGAACCCCTTCATATCGGCCAGCATATCGGCAAGACGCGCCGCATTGTCGCACATGCGATGAATCCGCAACTCCAGGGTCTCAAGCCCCTTGAGCATCACCCAGGCATTAAACGGGCTGATATTGGGGCCCGTGTTGCGCAAGAACGGCAGAAGCTGTTCTTCAAGAAGCTGTTCGGAAGACAGGATACAGCCGCCCAAACACCGTCCCTGCCCATCAATATGTTTAGTGGCGGAATACACCACAATATCGGCACCATAAGCCATGGGTTTCTGCAACACCGGCGTGGCAAAAACATTGTCCACCACCACCAGCGCCCCATGATCATGGGCCAGGTCACAAACAAACTGAAGGTCCACCACATCCAGTGTCGGATTGGCCGGTGTTTCCAGGAACACCGCCGCCGTCTCCGGCCGCATGGCCGCCTTCCAGGCTTCGACATCCCTGCCATCCACCAGCGTCACCTCCACGCCAAAACGAGGCAGAAGGGTTTCCACCACATAACGACACGACCCGAACAGCGCCCTGCTGGACACCACATGATCGCCGGCCTTGAGAATGGCCAACAAGGCAGCCGTCACCGCGGCCATACCAGTGGCTGTAGCGCGAGCCACTTCCGCCCCCTCGATTAGCGCCATACGGTCCTCGAACATGGCAGCTGTGGGATTCCGCAGGCGGGAATAGGTATAACCGTCTTGTTCTCCGGCAAAACGCGCGGCGGCATCCTCGGCGCAGTCATAGGCATACCCGGAGGTCATGAACATGGCTTCGCTGGTCTCCCCCATTTCGCTGCGCCAGGTTCCCCCCCGCACCAGCCGCGTTTCCAGCCGCCAACTTGACGTTGCCTCTTTATCCTGCCCGGTATGCCTTTTCATGACCTATAATCCCAGAGTTTCTCAAAGGGTTTTTCAAAGGGTTTCTCGAAGAGTTTTTCGACCAGCTCTCCTCCGGTCAACCTTCCTTAAGTCTCAATTCAAACTTGGTATCGGGTAAATGCGGCAGCGTCAAGACAAGCCTGTAAAAATCCGGGCAGGTCGTGTCTCAGCCGCTACAAGATGCCCCGCCCAGAACACAGAAGCGGGCACAATGCGGATGGTTGAGCGCCACGGTCTTTTTCATATCCCCCAGGCATTCGCCCATCTCGAAAGCCTTGTCATACGCCAAAAGCGTGCAGGGCATGAGCACTGGACGCGCCGCTCCCCGGCGTTTGACCACCATGCGCGATGTGGCACACATCATATCTTCCGGCGCCACATTGAGAATCTCCCAGCATGCCGTGGTAATTTCGGGAACATCAGCCGTCTCATCCATTTCCGGAAACAGCACCAGCTCTGCCGGGTCCGAAGCTGTCAGGGAAATTCCCAGTTGGTCAAACAGGTGCTGATAGCCGATCCGCAGCCGGGCTTCCGACTCATGGGCAAAAGTACGGCCCGCAACACTGAAATTAAACCCGTTTTCGGCCAACCATTGAAGCCCGCGTACCATGGGCGCCCAGCTTCCTGCCCCTCGTTCCCGTTCATGCACAGCCGGATCATAATGATCCACAGACACCCTGAGACGCAGCGCCGGACCGTATTTTTTCTTCAAGGCCAAAAGCCCCACCATCTTGTGCTGCATCGGTTTCATGGCGTTGGTCAGCACCAGAACCCTGAATTCGCGCTGCAAACAGTCTTCCAGCATTTCCATAATATCCGGGTTCATGAACGGTTCGCCGCCGGTGAAGCCAATGTCACGAACCGGCCAGCCCTCGCGGTGGACTTCCTCAAGATAGTCCCGCACCTCCTCTGCCGAAATATAGGACAAGCGGTCATTGGTCGGTGAAGACTCAATGTAACAATGACCACATTCCAGGTTACATAATGTACCTGTATTGAACCACAGAACTTCCAGTTTTTTAAGGTCTACCCGCGCCCGCGGCGCGCCAGTGGTAGTTACATGGGGATCGGAAAATTTTTTCTTTTGTGGGATTATGGCATCCATACTGTCCTCGTTACCCTTTAGTTGTTCCAAGCCCTTTGCTCATTCCCGCATCTTATACCCGTATATTATCAACTTGCCAGCCGGGGATGAATCAACTTGTCGTGAAAGTCATCTGCCTTATGATCGCCTTATCATGAAAAGGTCACAAAAAGGTGAGAGACTTCTTTTTGCTTGATCCAACTCAATGATTTTTCTCCCGGCAATGACAAGATATCATCATGACAGATATTTTCCCCTCCCCAACAAAACCCGCGGACGGCCGTTATACGGAGATCATCGCCCGCACCCACACCATTCCGCCCCGGGTTACGGCAATTGTGCATCCGGTAGACGCCCCTTCGCTTCAGGGGGCGCTGGATGCAGCGCGGGAAGGCATGCTGATTCCCCTTCTGGTGGGACCGGAAGCCAAAATCAAGGCCGCGGCGGAAGCAATACACCAGGACATTTCGGGGTATGACCTGATCAACGTGCCTCACTCTCACGCAGCGGCGGAACGGGCGGTTGAGCTTGTGCGGGAAGGCCGGGCGGTGGCACTGATGAAAGGGGCCTTGCATACGGACGAACTGATTTCCGCCGTACTGCACAAGGAAAAAGGACTCAGGACCGAACGCCGGCTCAGCCATATTTTTGTCATGGATGTGCCACGCTATCACAAACTGTTGTTTATTTCCGACGCCGCCATCAATATTTATCCGGACCTGACCGTCAAGAAAGACATCGTGCAAAATACCATCGACCTTGCGCAGGCCCTGGGGATCGAAACCCCCAAAGTGGCCATTCTGTCAGCGGTTGAAACCATCAACCCCAAGATTACCTCTACCGTTGACGCGGCAGCTTTATGCAAAATGTCGGACCGAAACCAGATCACGGGCGGCATCCTTGACGGACCGTTGGCCTTTGACAATGCCATCTCCCTCAGCGCCGCCAGGACCAAGGGAATCAAATCCGAAGTGGCCGGCGATGCGGATGTGTTGATCGTGCCGGACCTTGAAGCCGGCAACATGCTGGCCAAGCAACTTGAATATCTCGCCGGGGCCGAAGCCGCCGGCATCGTGCTGGGGGCCAAAGTGCCCATCATTCTCACCAGCCGCGCCGACAGCGCCCACTCCCGTCTGTGTTCCTGCGCCGTCGCACAGCTTCTTGTCAGCCATCGGGAAAAAACGGGATCTCCCCTATGACGCCCCGCCAGAACGCCATTCTCGTCTTCAACGCCGGATCTTCCAGCATCAAGGCCGCCTTGTATGGTTTGTCGGAAGATCGGCACGCGCCCCTTGAGCTCATCAGCCGCTTTCATCTGTCGGGGCTCGGAGGCCCGCACCCGCAAATCCGACTTACCGACGCCCAGGAAAAGGTTCTGCTGGAACGCTCCTTGCCCGCCTCCTGCGATCATGAAACCGGCGCTCGAACCGTTTTGGAACGATTACTGAAAGACGGACAGATCAATCTTCTGGCCGTCGGTCACAGGGTTGTGCACGGCGGCAGCACATATACCGCTCCCGTGCTCATCACCGATGATGTTTTGAGGGATCTTTCCACATTTATCCGGCTTGCGCCCCAACATCAGCCCCACAATCTGCGGGCCATCCGCCTGATCCGGGAAATGCTGCCGACCCTGCCCCAGATAGCCTGTTTCGATACCGCCTTTCACAGCAGCATGCCCGACATGGCCACGCTTGTGCCCTTGCCCCGGGACATCCGGAACAAGGGGGTGCGCAATTACGGTTTTCACGGCCTGTCTTATGAATATATCGCCGGGCGGTTGCCGCAATTGCGCAAAGACGGGCGCATATATGGACGATGTATCGTCGCCCATATGGGGCATGGGGTCAGCATGTGTGCCCTGAAAGACGGCAAAAGCATCGCCACAAGTATGGGATTTACGGCACTGGCGGGATTGCCCATGGGATTTCGTTCCGGCACTGTGGATCCCGGTATTCTGCTTTACCTTCTGGAAGAAGAGGGGCTCTCCGTGGCCGAACTCAAGGACCTTTTATACCATAAATCAGGGCTTTACGGCCTGTCAGGCGTGAGCGATGACGTGCGAGACCTGTTACAGAAGGACAGCCCCGATACCCGGCGGGCGCTCGACTATTTCGCTTACCGTATAAACCGGGAAATCGGTTCGCTTACGGCCGCTTTGGGCGGGCTGGACGCACTGGTTTTTACCGCCGGTATCGGAGAAAATTCCCCGGAGATCCGCCGCCAGGTCTGTGCGCTCGCCGCCTGGCTCGATATTCGCCTTGATGAGGGGAAGAATGCCCAAAATGCCGCACTGATCAGCACCCCCGACAGCCCGGTCGCAGTCTGGGTCATCCCGACCAATGAGGAAGTGATGATCGCCCGGCATACCATCGCCCTGCTCCCCTGATCCTCGCCCTCCCGACAGCATTATCATGATATCCCTGTCCTGGTCTCACTAACATGTGATGACACCCCCCTAATCTTGCCTTGACTCTGGAGTATACTTCAGAGTCAAAAATTGAGATCAGACATCGGATTCTGATACCGATCACAAGAGGCAACCATGTTCATAGGCGATCTGGCGAAAAAAACAGGGATTAGCATTGATACGATCCGCTACTATGAGAAGGCCGGATTGATCTTCCCGGTTTCTGTACGCAAATCCGGATACCGTGAATTCGACGACACGGCGGCAGAAACATTGCGCTTTATCATGCGGGCCAAACAGCTTGGCTTTTCACTCCGGGAGATTCGCGACCTGCTTGCCCTGAAAAAGACCCCTGAGACAACCTGCAAACAGGTCAAAGCACGCGCCGAACAAAAACGCGCAGAAATCATCCACAAAATACAAAGCCTCCAGGAAATGAAAAAAGAACTGGACGCCCTTGTCCACGCCTGCCGGGGAGATGAGTCCGGGCTGGAGGCCTGCTCTATTGTAAAAACGTTAGAAGGAAAGGAGCAATAAACTGCGACAGTATGGGCTGAATCTAATGTTTATATTTGCGCTGCTTGCAGCCGACAAAGCCGCGGCGGCGCCGATCACCTTCAACACAGCTCTGCCGATCAGCAAGGGCGAAATCATTTTTCGTGAACAGCTCATCTATGGCCGTGCAAAGGAGGGCGGACGCGAGATGACACGGCTGACCTTCCTGTCGGTGGCAGCCTATGGCGTCACTCCAGATCTGGCCCTCTTCGCCGTGTTGCCCGTCCTCCGAAACAAATTGAGCATGCCGGGGCTTGAACGACAGGCCACGGGCCTTGGGGACATGCGCCTGTTCAGCCGATATACCATTTACCGGCGGGATTTCCGGGGTGGCACCTTCCGCTTTGCCCCCTTTGCTGGGCTTGAACTGCCGACCGGAGAACATCAGGAACGAGATGAGCGGGGGCTACTGCCCCCTGCTCTCCAGGCTGGTTCGGGAAGCTGGGATATTGTTTTTGGTCTTATCGGCACCTATGCCACGGTGGATTTTAACCTGGATGGTCAGGTCTCCTGGCAAGAGAACCGCAAAGCCGGCGGCATTGAGACCGGTGATGTTTTCAGGACAGACGTTTCAGTTCAATACAGACTTTATCCGCAGGAAATCGGAGGCGGCGGAACGACGGGGTTTCTTTATGGCGTGCTGGAAGCCAGTCTGGTTCATGAAGGCAAAACCCGCACTGCAAATCTGCCTGATCCCAATTCGGGCGGGACAAAACTGTTTATCTCTCCTGGCCTACAATATGCGGCAACACGCTGGATTGCCGAGGCAACTGTGCAGCTTCCCGTACTCCAGAACTTAAATGGTGCAAACCTGAAACAGGACTATGTCTTGCGCGCGGGCTTCAGGATCAATTTCTAAAGGACGGGGCAAAGATCATGAAAAGATATTTATGGTTATTGGTTTTTTTGGCACTAGGAACAGAGACAGCGCTGGCGGAAGAGGTGCAATATATCCTGCATATCGACGGAATCACCTGCCCTTTCTGCGTGGCAAGCTCGGCGAAAGCCCTTAAAAAGATCGAGGGCGTCAAGGATATCAGATCAGACTTGAAGGCGGGCACGATTACGGTATGCGCCGATGCCCGAAAGGTTGCCTTTACGGATGAGCAGCTTATGGCGCTCTTCAGGGAAAAAGGATTTACCTACCGGGGTATGGAAAGAGCTGAACAATGCCAGCCCCTGTAAAACGACACTCCATTATCACGTGCCCCTTATGCGGCTTCTCCCGGGAAGAAACCATGCCGCTCAATGCCTGCTGGTATTTTTATGACTGTTCGAGATGCGGCGCCGTGATCAAGCCGAAGACCGGGGAGTGTTGCGTGTTCTGTTCCTATGGAACCATACCCTGCCCGCCCGTTCAAGCAAAACGGGGGTGTTGTCATGGATAATATCAGAAAGCCAAAACAATGGGGATGGCTTGTTCTGCTCACTTCCACCGCAACGCTGATCTGCTGCGTCATCCCCATTCTTCTCGTCAGCCTTGGCCTGGGCGCCGTCGCCGCAACCCTTTATGCAACACTGCCTATACTCACCTTTTTAGGGCTTCATAAGGCCTGGGTTTTTATCCTGACGGCCGTTATTCTGGCTTTGGCCGGCTGGGCCCTTTACCGGCCCGGCTGGCGCTGTCCGGCTGATCCCGTACAGGCCCGGGCCTGCCTGACCGCGCGAAAATGGAACATTCGCTTGTTTTGGTTATCTTTGCTGATTTGGGGCGTGAGCTTCTTGGCGGCCTATCTTCTTCTCCCCCTCACCACATGGCTTAGCATATAGAGATATAGGTTTCTGACAATTATACAAAGATGCCCCTATACAGATGCCTCCCGAAACAGACAAACATGCTTACAAAGCCGCCGCCTGATTTTTTTTGTGGCGGGCGGGGAAAAATTGGTTTACATCATTGGAAAAGCCGGGGGAGAAACCTTCACTCATGTCACAGATTATTCGACAGAAAAGCCTGCTCAGCGGCCTGATGCCCCGCCTTAACCGGGCCGTCAGCCTGATGCTGTTCCTGTCGATATTCTTCAACATCGTCATGACGGTTTCGGCGGCCCGAGCTGCACCGCTCAGCCAGATTGACGGTTCATCGACCCTGGCCACAGGCGGCACTTTCTATTTGTGTTCCCCTTACGGCCTGAAATCCGTCACGCTTGATGAAAACGGCAACCCGGTGGATCATGATATCGCCTCCACCGTATTCTGCGTCTTCTGCCTGCCGTTCAACAAAACGGATCTGACACCGCCGGCGATGGCACACGTGCCTCTCGCCCCCGCCCCTGTCACCGCGCCTTCATATCCCATATCCGACGCCGCGCCTTTGCCGGTCGCCTTGGTTGCTGTCCCCCCGGCCCGCGCCCCCCCAATCTTTTTCCTCTAAGTCCATATTTCTCAAACCCAAATGCACCAGCCATCTTCCCAAGAGGAAGGGTAGCGTTCGCGTGTTTCAAAGACCATTTCGAGGAAAAACAAAGTAATGAGTTCTTATACAAAGTTCACCACCACACAGGCGGCCTCGCTCGCCTCCTGCCTGGCCCTGATGCCTTTTATGGCCACGGCTCAGACCACCGTGATCACCGAGGGGGAAAAACAGCACACCATGATGGAGGAAGTCACGGTCACCGGCCAAATGACCGACACCCCCACCCTGTATATTGCGATCCCCAAGGATTCCGGCCTGATATCCCCCGCCGATGGCGGCGATTTTCTGCGCACGCTGCCCGGGGTCACCGGCAGCCGTATGGGCGGACACGGCATAGACCCCGTCATCCGCGGGCAGACGGCCAACCAGCTCAACATCATCAATAACGGCGCCTATATTTACAATGGATGCCCGAACCGGATGGACCCGCCGTCCTCCTATGCGGATATTCTGACCACCGACCGGGTGATTGTGCAGCGCGGCTATCAGTCCGTGCAACATGGGCCCGGCGGCAGCGGTGGTACCGTGATCTTTGAACATCAGCCGCCCGAATTCGACACCGGCGAGACTTTCAAGGCTGGCCTGGCGGCAGGCTATGAAAGCAACGGCGACAATGTCTTCACCGCCGCCGACCTGGCCGGCAAGATGGGCAAGGGCTATGTGCGCGCCACAGGGCACTTCCGGGATGCCGGCAATTATGAAGACGGCAACGGTGATGAAGTGCGCTCCTCTTTTACCCAGTATGGCGGCGCCATCGAGGCCGGTTTCAAAAACGAAACAACCGAAGCCAGCCTGGGACTCGATTATGAAAAACTTGAGGACGTGCTGTTTCCCGGCGCGGGCATGGACAGCCCCTCTTCCGAAAGCTATACCCTCCGCGGCAAACTGCGTCATGAACTGGCCGGCGGTGGCAGCCTCAAGGCCCTGGAGGCCAGCGCCTATTATTCCGACGTGGATCACCTGATGGATAACTTCTCTTTGCGCGACCGGACAATGATGTTCCGCGCCTCGCCGTCGCAGGCCAAAACCACGGGCGGCAAGATCGTTGCCAACCTTGTCCTCGGCCAGTCGGAACTGGATCTGGGGGTTGATCTGCAAAACGCCAACCATGACGGCCAGCGCCTTGGCAATGACATGACCCCGGACATGCTGAATTTTGTCCAGTCCATCCTGCTGCCGGACACCACGGTGCGCCAGATCGGTTTCTTTGCCGAGAATGTCGCGCCCATGGCGGACCGGATGCGTCTTAAAACTGGGCTGCGGCTTGATATTGTGGACGCCTCCCTCGACAAGGCTGATGAGATCACCACCATGAGCATGAGGCGCGCGCCCAATGACCTATACATCAAATATTACGGCCACGCGGCCGAAGACCAGACGGAACATAACCTGGGCGGTCTTGTGCGCCTGGAATATGACGCCACCGACGACAGCACTTTTTTCTTGGGCCTAAGCCGCAGCGTCCGCACCGCCAGCGCCACCGAACGCAGCATCGCCAGCGACATGGGTAATGCGCCCGCTATGAATATGAGCTGGGTCGGCAACCCCTTTCTGAAGCCGGAAAAACACTATCAGATTGACCTTGGATACGGCATCCGCAAAACGGATTGGCAGCTATTGATTTCCGCCTATTACGACAAGGTGGATGATTATATTTTCCGCGATCACGCCCGCGCTCAGGCCGGCATCCTGGTCAGCGACGGCGCGACCATCTATCGTAATATTGATGCGGAACTGATGGGGCTGGAAATCGAGGGTCACGCCAAACTGAGCAAGCACTGGCATGTGAGCGCCGATGCCGCCTGGAGTTATGGCCAGAATGAAGATCTGGACATTCCCCTACCGCAGATTCCGCCGTTGCAGGGACAAATGACACTGACTTATGAACAGGCTGATTGGCAACTGGGCGGGCGTCTGCGGGCGGCCACCAAACAGACCCGGATTGACGATAATCCCATGACCGGCAGCGGTCGGGATACGGGTGAAACCCCGGGCTATGTCACCGTCGATCTATTCGGTCGCTACGCCATACAGAAGAATGTGACGCTGAAAGCCGGAATTTCCAACCTTTTTGACAAGACTTATGCCGATCATCTGAATCGGGAAAATCTGGATACGGGGGCTGCCGTCCAGGTTAATGAACCGGGCCGCTCTGCCTATATCCGGTTTGAAGTAAAACTCTGAATTATTGATTCTGAATCATTGGGCAACTGCGTTTGGGGAAGGGCCTTCGAGCTCTTCCCTCTTTTTTTTGAGATTTGAGTTTTGCGGATTGATGACCGTGTCATCTGTCATGTTTTCCCCCGTCCGTCGCTCCCGCGCAAGCGGGAGCCCAGAGTCTTTAGTCTACCAGAGTCTTTAGTCTACCAGAGTCTTTATTCTAAGAGTCCTCCCGGACAAGCCGGGCAGAACGTCTTTGGTGAAGGGCTGGATTGCCGCCTGCGCGGCAATGACGGGCATAGGAGAGGCATCATTGCGAACCCGCGCCAAATTTTTTTTTGGGGGGGGCGGCGATCCACAGGGTTCATGTATTGCACCGCCACTTTAATGGACCCTTCATCCTCCGGCGAATAAATTTCTCTGATGCCTGTCCCGTTCCTCTCGCCATACTGCCTCGAATAACGCCAGTTCCACCATATCGCGTGGTTCACCGTCAATGACATAATGCTCCTTTCGCAAACCTTCCCGGATGAAACCAAACCGTTCATGAAGCCGGATCACGCCGATATTGCTGGTCAATACCTCACAGCAGAGCTTATTCAGCCTCAGCCGGTCAAAGGCATGATTCAGCGCCAGAAATTCCATGACCGGTCCGCACCCTTTCGGGGCGTCGCTCTCCCCGAGATAAAAGGCCCAATCGGCCCGCCTGTGCGTTACCTGTATGTCATAAAACCCCACCACGCCCATCGGGCGCCCCTGATACAGAAAAATATGATATTCCTTGTCCGGCGCCGCCATCATTCCTGCAAACCAGCGCTCATGTTCTTTCGTTGAAATGATATGGTTTGTATACATATGACGGCGCACATGATCCCGGTTACGCCAGTCCAAAATCCGCTCTTTGTCGCTTTCCTCGACAGGACGCAGGACATAATCCGCATAATTCAAATTCAAAGCCATCCAGCGCCCCCTTATCCTTCATGCGTTAACACATCATGCCGCAGCGGGGTTCCCCTGCTCACATCCCGAACAAAACGCTGCCCCATCACCCGGTCCAGTTCCTTGGGCGCAAGACCGAAACCGGGGCGGATGCTGCGGACATTTTCCGGCGTAACCCTCTCCCCTGCCTTCACATCCCTGACCACATAAAGCGAACGGCGGAATTTGATATTGCCCTTTTCACTTTCAGCCCGCTCAAACCGGCCATGACCCAAAGCCTGCCAGGCGGTGAAACTGTCGCGGCACAGGGCCTTCAGGGCGTCTGGCTCCAGAGAGAAACTATCATCCGGTCCGCCGCCATCACGGTCCAGCGTCACGTGTTTTTCGATTACACAGGCCCCCAAGGCCACCGCCGCTATGGCGGTTACATTGTCAATGGTATGATCTGACAGACCCACCGGCACCTCAAAGGCCTGATGCAACCGCAAAATAGCGTTCAGATTATAATCGGCGGCCGGAGCCGGATAGCCGCTGATGCAATGCAGCAGCACCAGTTCTTCACACCCCCCTTCCGCCGCCGCGGCAATGGCTTCGGCAATTTCCGTTTCACTGGCCAGACCGGTAGAGATAATCAGCGGTTTGCCCGTCTGCGCCACCCGCCGGATCAGCGGCAGATCAATGGCTTCGAAAGAGGCGATCTTATAGGCTGGCGTCCCCAGATCTTCCAGAAGATCCACCGCGGTCTCGTCAAAGGGAGAACTGAAAATGGTGATGCCCAGGTCCCGGGCCTTGTCAAACAGGGGGGTGTGCCAGTCCCAAGGCATATGCGCGTCCGTATAAAGCTCATACAGGGTTCTGCCGTCCCACAGCCCGCCGCGAATCCGAAACTCTTCCGTATCACAATCCAGAGTGATGGTATCGGGCCGATAAGTCTGCAATTTGACTGCATGGGCCCCGGCCTCTTTGGCCGCCTCCATGATTGCCATGGCCCGCCCCAGGTCTCCGTTATGATTGGCGGACAGTTCGGCAATAATGTAAGGAGGATGGCCAGGGCCGATCTTCCGGCCGTCAATGGTCACTGTCTTGAGAAAAGCCTGTCCCGTCATTTTATTTCGCCTGTTTGTCGTCTTACCCACTATAGCCTGCCCGGGTTATGGAAGAAACTCCCTGATTTTTTGTGCGGCGCGCTCTGCTCCCCTGCCGTCGCAGACACGGGCCGCCGTTGCGGAAATCCTGTGCAGTCCCGACATGTCGCGCAGAAGCGGCCGCAGCTTTTCCGCCAGCCCGGCCACGGTCAGGGTCGCCGCCTCACCCCCGTTAATGGCTGCCCCAAACCGGGCCAGATTTTCTGAGGCTGTTTTCTGATTTTCCGCCACCACCAGTTGCAGCGTGGGCAGGCCCAGACAGCACCTTTCCCAGGCCGTGCTGCCCGTAGCCCCAATGCAGAAATCCGCCATTGCCATCAGTTCCGCCATATTCTCCACCCCGACCCGCAATCGGGCCTTGAGGGCACTGCGTTCAAGATAGGCCGCCAGCATATCCCGATGTGGCGCCGACGCCCCCATTACCACCGTCACCTCATGGGTTTCCGGCAAAGGGATTTTCTCCAGCGCCTTCAACACCACAAGTGTGACATTGTCCCGGTCCATGCCGCCCAGCGTGACAAGAATATGCCGGACCTTCTTCAGATCCGCGCGCCGGTTCAGGCTGCTCTCTCTCAAGGCCGCAAATTCCGGGCGCAGCAGGGCATACCGGCTGCCCGCATATACCGTGCCGCCTTCCGGCACCAGTTCCCGATAGGCCGTGGCCTCTTTGCCGAATGTCTGATCCAGAAGGAAATGGCAAAAATGGGGACGATCGTTCAGGTCATCAATCACGCCGACAAAAGGCAAATGCTCATAAAAAGGCCGCTCCCACTCGGCATCCAATTCGTAATGATCCACCATCAGGCCCGTGACCGCGGCGCCGGTGTCCGCTTCAAGCTGTTTTAAAGCCGATATGATGCTTTCTTTATTCTCGTCCTGCACCAGCCGTACCGGGTACCCCTTATCCTGGATCAGACCGCCCAGATGCCCTTCACGTTCACGGCACAGGAATGAAGACCGCACCTCCCGGTCCCGCAAAGCACCGGCCAGCGTGAGACAGCGCATCACATGCCCCGCGCCGATATCAATACTACTGTCGGTGCGGAAAACAATATGGTTCACCCGTGTCCCTCCGGTGTGGTCATCACCCGATACATCAGTTCCGCCCGGGTCCAGTCTTCTTCCGTATCAATATCCTGTACCCGATGACGCGGCAAAATGATCGGCAGGGAATGGGGCGCAAAAACAGGTTTTCCTTCCCGAAATGCCGTGGTTTTGCCCCAATAAAACTGCCCCGCATCGTGAAAGGCCTCTTCCAGATCCTGTGAACGGGTGGTGTTATATTCCGGCGTGAACGCTTCGACCCGGCCCCGTTTGGTGATCTTGACGGCCCGCTGGATGGGGAAGGCATAGCTGGTCACCGAAAAGGCATAAAGCGCATCGCTGTTTTTCAGTTTATCCAGCCCGTCCCGTAAGTCTTCCGGCCTTAAAAACGGGGCCGTCGCATAAATGCAGCATACAAATTCCGGCAGTTTCTCCCTCTCCGCCAGCCAGTCCAGCGCATGGGCCATTACCGCCTGGGTGGTGGCATGATCATCTGCCAGGTCCGCCGGACGCAAAAATGGCGCCTCCGCCCCCGCCGCCCGGGCAACAGCCGCGATTTCCTCATCATCGGTGGACACAATGACCCGGTCGAAACAGCCGCTCAGTTCCGCCGCCCGAATAGAATGTTCGATCATGGGCCGGCCCGCAAAGGGGCGGATGTTCTTGCGCGGGATACGTTTACTGCCGCCACGTGCCGGAATAATGCAGATGGTCATGATATTGCGTCCTTCACACTCCGGATCACCTTATCCTGCGCCTCTTCCGTGAGCGCCGGATACAGCGGCAATGTGATGGCGCGGGCGTAATACGCCTCGGCCAAAGGAAAATCCCCTTGTTCAAACCCTAGGGCGCGGTAATAGGGCTGGGTATGCACCGGAATATAATGCACATTGACCCCGATGCCGCGTTCTTTGAGCCTCTCGAAGACCGCGCGACGGCTTTTGCCGATTTGATCCAGATCCAGCCGCACCACATAAAGATGATAGGCGGAATAAACATCGTTGTCCTGGCGTAGCGGGGCGAGAGGAAGGTCCCTGAACGCCACGTCATAGCGGGCGGCAAGCACGTGCCGACGGCGGACATAGTCCTCCAGCCGCGCAAGCTGGCTCAACCCCAGCGCCGCCTGCACATCAGTCATACGGTAATTATAGCCAAGGTCCACCTGTTCATAATACCATGGGCCATCGCTTTTTCCCGTCATCTGTGCCGGGTCGCGGGTAACGCCATGACTGCGTAGCAGGGTCATCTTTTCGGCAAGATCGTCCCGATTGGTCAACGCCATGCCGCCCTCGCCGGTGGTGATGATTTTTACCGGATGGAAGCTGAACACGGTAATGTCCGAATAGGCGCAGGCCCCCACTGGCCGGTCCCGGTAGCGCCCGCCCACTGCATGGGAGGCATCCTCGATCACGGCGAACTCATACTCCTGCGCGAGCGCCGCCAAGGCCGCCATATCGCAGGACTGCCCCCCGAAATGCACCGGCATCACCACCTTGGGCAGACGACCGCCCATCTTTGCGGTGCGGGACAGCTTTTCGGCCAGGGCCGGAACAGACATATTGGCCGTGTCCGGGTCGATATCCACAAAATCCACCTCTGCCCCGCACATTCGCGCCACATTGGCGGTCGCCACAAAGGTAATCGGCGAAGTCCAGACCACGTCCCCCGCTCCCACCCCGAGCGCCCGGCACGCCAGATGCAGCGCGGAGGTGGCGCTGTTCACAGCCATGGCATGTCGTGCACCACATTGTTCCGTCATCGCCTTTTCAAAGGCGGGCACGGCCGGCCCTTGGGTCAGGAAATCGGAGTTGAGAATCTCCCCCACCCGGGCGATATCTTCTGCCGTAATGTCCTGGCGGCCATAGGGGATCATGGGCAAAACTGTCATGGAGGCGGTCATAGGGCGGCCTGTTGGTCAAACGCCCGGATTTCCGCCACACTGAGAAAATGCGGATTGTTGCCGGAATGATATTCATACCCCTGCGGGACCGGTGTGCCGGTCTCGCCCAGCGCATTGCGACTGTAATCATTTTCGCGGCTGTAGAATTTTATTGTCGGGGTGATCACATAATGATCCTCAAATTCCAGGGTGAGGTGGCTGTCATCGGCCGGACACATGATTTCATGCAGTTTTTCCCCCGGACGGATGCCGACAATTTTTGTGGGAATGCCTGGGGCATAGGCTTCGGCCACATCAGTGATGCGCACGGACGGGATCTTGGGCACGAAGATTTCCCCGCCCTGCATGCGTTCGAAATTTTTCAACACAAAATCCACCCCCTGCTGCAGGGAGATCCAGAACCGCGTCATCCTTTCATGGGTGATGGGGATATGGTCATGGCCTTCGGCCGCCAGTTTTTTGAAATAGGGCACCACGGATCCGCGTGAGCCCACTACATTGCCGTAGCGCACGGCAGAAAAGCGGGTGCGGGCCTTGCCCACCATGTTATTGGCGGCAACAAACAGCTTATCGGACGCCAGTTTGGTCGCCCCATACAGATTGATGGGGTTGGCCGCCTTGTCGGTGGACAGCGCGATCACCTTTTCCACATTATTGGCGATGGCGGCCTTGATCACATTTTCCGCCCCGTGCACATTGGTCTTGATGCATTCCATCGGGTTATATTCGGCCGCCGGCACCTGTTTGAGCGCCGCCGCATGGATCACAAAATCCACATCCCGCATGGCCTGCATCATGCGTTCGCCGTCGCGGACATCGCCGATGAAATACCGCATGGCAGGATCGTTGAACTCCTGCTGCATTTCATATTGCTTGAGTTCGTCGCGGGACAGGATGATCACCCGGCGCGGGCGGTAGCGTTGCAAAATGGTTCTGGTGTATTTCTTCCCGAAAGAACCGGTCCCGCCGGTAATCAGTACAGACTTGTCGTTAAACATGTATTTTCCGGTCCTTGTCAATGCCAGAAGGTCGCCCCCAGAATGGGCCCCTTTCCCCTTTTCGGAAAGAGTACCCCAAAGCCGGAAAATTGCAAAGTCCGGAATACGGGGGAATGGGGACGCGTTTGATCCGCACGAAAAAATTATCCGCAAAGACAAAATTTCGGATTGCACGAAAAAGGCAAACAGGTTAGAAAATGGGGGCTTTGGATCGGCGGGTGTAGTTCAATGGTAGAACGAAAGCTTCCCAAGCTTTAGACGAGGGTTCGATTCCCTTCACCCGCTCCAGAATTACACGGTCCAGCCCGGAGATATAGGTTACAGATTGTCCCTAAGACATGGGTAACACTTTTGCCCCGAACGGGTTGTTGATAGTTCGCAACGTTTTTTTGCTCCAAGTCTATATATCCCAGATCATACTACATAAAACTTGACCTGAGCCCTTTAAATTCCTCCATTTAGAAGTAGAGTCCGTCATATTAGGAGACGGACATATGAAGAAGAGCAGGTTCAGCGAGGAACAGATCAT
>MDSW01162614.1_pt1 | contig 20976 bp, 21 predicted proteins | sample 811171 | NCBI WGS metagenome assembly MDSW01 (sample SAMN05326641, study PRJNA326480) | marine metagenome | isolation source: seawater | place: Atlantic Ocean: North West | collected 2012 | reverse complement strand
AGTAACTCCATTTTCCATTAGTTTTTTACAAATTTCATAAATATTTTTAACATTATATGCTAAATGCCCAAAGTTTCTTCCACCAATATATTCCTCAGGATCCCAATTATAAGTAAGTTCTAATAAACCTGTTTTTTCATTACTATTTTCTGCAGCTAAAAAAATTAGAGTAAATCTTCCTTTTTCACTCTCTCTTCTTCTTACCTCTTTTAAACCTAATAGATTACAATAAAAGTGGAGAGAATTTTCAATATTTTTTACCCTAACCATTGTATGTAAATATTTCATAAGTCTTTAGTAAACTAAATTTAAATTATTTCTAATAATAATTATTTATTACGATTATAAATTGCTATAGTGCCTGAAACAACAATAATAATTATTCCTAAAATTGTTGAAGTGCTAATTCTTTCAGCAAAAAAAATTGTTCCATATAAAGCTCCCCATAATATTTGTAAAAAAATAAAAGGGCTTATAATACTACTATATTTACCAGCTACATGGTAAGCTGCCGTAAAAGCCCAGGCCGAGATCATCACAATAATCCCTGAGCTAGCAAATAAAATAAATTCTTTTAAAGATGGCAACATAGGATCATTAAAAAAAAATATATATGCAAAAAGAGTGATAGGAAAATATCCATAAAAAGTAAAACCATAAGTGGATGCCATATACGAATATTTACTAACTAAAGTGAAACTAAGAGCATTTGAAATAGCAACAAATAAGATTAAAAATAAATAAATATTAATATTATAGGTGTTAGGTTTTAAAACTATTAAGACGCCACAAAATCCAATAACAATAGCGATCCAACTAATTAAATTAAGTTTTTCTTTTAAAATAAATTTTGCAAAAATTAAAAGAAAGAAAGGAGTTGTCATCAACAACATTGTAAAAATATTTATAGGAACGTACTTTAGAGAGTAAAATATTGCTATTCCTATAGCAACAAAATGTAAGCCTCTTAGTAGAGGTAAGATGTAATATTCTTTTTTTTTTAGCAAGATGTGTTTTTGAATTTTACCTTGTAACAATAAAAAAATTAATAATGTGATAATAGCTACAGTCCCCCCTATTGAATAATAATGATACCACTTATAATTATTTATACTTAAAAATTTTGTAATTGTATCAAAAGTAGATCCTGTAAAGCCATTAAGACAAATTAAAAAAATCCCAATAAGCAATATCTTCATTTAATTTAACCATTTAAACAATTTAAAATACTTTACACTCATATTAGTTATGCTTTAATTATAAAATTGTTTATTTTTCTGTAAAATTACAGTTTTTGTATTATTAGATTGGAGATAAAATATGAAAGATTATTTTGGAAAAATTTCAAAGGTTAATTTTGAGGGATCAGATAGTTCCAATCCATTAAGTTTTAAATACTATGATGAAAATAAAATAGTTTTAGGAAAGACTATGAAAGAACATTTGCGTTTTGCTGTATGCTATTGGCACACATTTACTTGGCCAGGACTTGATCCATTTGGGGGACCTACTTTTGATAGACCTTGGATGCAATCAGGAAATGCTCTTGATATGGCTGAACTAAAGCTTGAAGCTGCTTTTGATTTTTTTTCAAAAATTACCACTCCATTTTTTTGTTTTCACGATAGAGACATTTCTCCAGAAGGTAGTTCGTATTTAGAAACTCAAAAAAACTTCCATCATATTATTGATAAAATGGAAAATAAGATGCAAGAAACTGGAATTAAATTATTATGGGGCACAGCTAATGCATTTTCTCATAAGCGATATATGAGCGGAGCTTCAACTAATCCTGACCCAGAAGTTTTTGCTTATGTTGCGGCGCAAGTAAAAGATTGTATGGAAGCAACTATGCGATTAGGAGGAGAAAACTATGTATTGTGGGGAGGAAGAGAAGGTTATGAAACAATACTAAATACCGACATGAAAAAGGAAATGGATAATTTATCTAGGTTTTTAGAATTAGTAGTAAATCACAAACATAAAATTGGTTTTAAAGGACAAATATTATTAGAACCGAAACCACATGAACCAACAAAACATCAATATGATTTTGACTCTGCAGCTTGTTTAGCTTTAATTCGTAAAGCAGGGTTAGAAAACGAAATTAGACTAAACATCGAAGTAAATCATGCCACGCTTTCTGGTCATAATTTTGAACACGAAATTGCTTATGCTATAGCTAACAATGTATTTGGAAGTATTGATATAAATCGTGGGGATACTCTATTAGGGTGGGATACGGATCAATTTCCTAATAATCCTTTAGACATGTTATTGCCTTTTTATCACATATTTTCTAATGGAGGTTTTAAACAAGGTGGATTAAATTTTGATGCTAAAATAAGAAGACAGTCAATAGATCCAGAGGATTTATTTTATGCTCATATTGGAGGAATGGATGTAGCAGCTCGTTCATTAATTGCAGCAGAGAAAATGATTAATGATAAAGTGCTCTCAAGGTATATTGAAAATCGTTATAATAAATGGGATCAAGATCTTGGTAAATTTATTCATAGTAATAAAGGAGATTTAGAGACTATAGCTGATAAAGTTATTAATGAGAACATTGAACCAGAACCTCAATCAGGACAACAAGAATATTTAGAAAATATTTTAAACAAATATATTTAGTGAAAACACATCATATTAACTTAGATAGTCAAGTTGAAGGTAATTTATTTCATTTAGCAATTGGGAATTTTGATGGCATTCATTTAGGACATCAACAAATTATTAATTCACTAGTTGAAGAAGCAAAAAAATTTAATAAACCTTCGGCTATTTTAAGTTTTGAACCTCACCCAAGACAGTTTTTTTCTAGAGAATTAGATCGTTATCAAATTTTATCTCAAGAAAAAAAACAGTCAATTTTTAAAAACCTAGGTGTTGATAATTATTTTTGTTTAAAATTTGATAAAAACCTCTCTAATCTTTCGCCTGTAGACTTCATAACAAAGATAATTGTCAATCAATTAAAAGTTGAAAAATTAATGGTAGGATATGACTTCCATTTTGGCAAGGACAGAAAAGGGGATACTAATTTACTTTTTGAACATTCAAATATTCATGGCTTTAATTTAAAAATCATTGAACAAATTAATAATTCTAAAACCCACGAACCTTATTCTTCAACAGCTATTAGAGAAGGTATAAGAAATGGTAAGATGGAAGAGGTGAATTTATTACTAGGCCGTCCTTGGAGTATGGAGGGAAAAGTAATTCATGGTGATCAAAGAGCTAGAAAAATGAATTTTCCAACAGCTAATATTTTGCCTCACAATGAAATTTATCCATTAAAAGGTGTATATGCTGTGAAGGTAAAATTTGAAAATATAACTTATAAAGGTATTGCCAATTTTGGTGTAAGACCAACAGTAGAAGGTGAAAAATTGTTATTAGAAGTACACCTGTTTGATTTTAAAAAAGATATTTATGGTAACCATTTGACTGTTGAATTTCTTGCATTTATTAGGGGGGAAAAGAAATTTGAAAACTTTGATTTATTAGTAAAACAAATTAACAAAGATGTTCAAATTGCAAAAAATTACCATCTAAGAAAATAAATGGAATACAAAGATACAATTTTTTTACCTAAAACATCTTTTGAGATGAGAGCTAACCTTCCTCAAAAAGAACCTAAAATTTTAGAAGAATGGAATAAGGAAAATATTTTTTTAAAAATAAGACAAAAGTCTAAAGGAAGAGAAAAATTTATACTTCATGATGGACCACCATATGCCAATGGACATATTCATATGGGCACTGCTTTAAATAAAATCCTTAAAGACGTGATAGTTAGAACTCAACAAATGGCAGGTAAGGATTCCATTTATGTTCCTGGATGGGATTGTCATGGCTTGCCTATTGAATGGAAAATTGAGGAACAATATCGAAAGAAAGGTAAAAATAAAGATGATGTTCCTATCGTCCAGTTTCGTCAAGAGTGCCGAGAGTTTGCAGAAAAATGGATAGAAATTCAAAAAAAAGAATTTAGAAGACTAGGAGTAGAAGGCGATTGGGATAACCCATATTTGACAATGTCAAATGAAGCAGAAGCTCAGATTGTTAGAGAGCTTGGAAAATTTTTAATAGATAAGAGTTTATATAAAGGAGCAAGACCAGTTTTATGGTCAGTTGTTGAAAAAACAGCTTTAGCAGATGCTGAAGTAGAATATGAAGATCATAACTCTAACACAATTTATGTTAAATTTAAAATTACTCAAAGTTCAATTAATGATTTAATAGATACAAATATAGTAATTTGGACAACAACACCTTGGACAATACCTGGTAATCGTGCTGTAGCATATGGCAAAGATTTAGAATATGTTTTAATAGAAGTTACTAAAACTGACGAAAACAGTTTAGTCAAACCTGGAGAAAAATTTGTTATTGCAGATGAGTTAAAAAAACAAGTGCTAGATGAAATTGGTATTAATGATTCAAAAATTATAAAAAAATTCCTAGGCTCCAACTTAAAGGGTACTCAATGTGAGCACCCTTTTAAGTCTTTAGGATATAAATTTGTTGTGAGAGCTTTAGAAGGCGATTTTGTTAATTTAGAACAAGGTACTGGTATTGTGCATATTGCTCCAGGTCATGGCGCAGATGATTATAACTTGGGAATTAAAAATGGTGTTGATATTGTACAAACCGTTGAGGATGATGGTAAATATAATCATCATGCTATAGGTTTTGAGGGTGAGCATGTATACAAAGTAGATCAAAAAATTTCTGATAAGTTAAGAGAATTTAACAAGTTGCTTCATCAAGGCACTTTAAGACATAGTTATCCTCATTCATGGAGATCTAAAGCTCCACTGATTTTTCGTAATACGCCTCAATGGTTTATATCGATGGAAAAAAAAGATTTAAGAAAAAAAGCTTTAAAATCAATTGATGAAACAATATTTTATCCCCCTCAAGGACAAAAAAGACTTCGATCAATGATTGAAACTCGTCCTGACTGGTGCGTTTCTCGACAAAGGGTTTGGGGCGTTCCTCTACCATTATTTGTGAATAAAAAAACAGGAGAACCTCTAAGAGATATAAAAATAATTAATCGTATTGCAGATATTTATGAAAAAGAAGGTAGTGATACATGGTTTACTGAAGATCCAAAGAGATTTTTAGGAGATGATTATTCTTTAAATGATTATGAACAAATAAAAGATGTTGTAGAAGTCTGGTTTGATAGTGGTTCAACACATGCTTTTTGCCTAGAAAAAAGAGATGATCTAAAGTGGCCTGCTTCAATGTATCTTGAAGGGAGTGATCAACATAGAGGTTGGTTCCATTCTTCTTTATTAGAGTCGGCTGGAACAAGAGGCAGAGCTCCCTATGAAAGTGTTTTAACACATGGATTCGTAGTTGATGGCAAAGGTCGCAAAATGTCTAAGTCTCTTGGTAATGTTATTTCACCAGATAAAGTAATGACTCAATATGGAGTTGATATACTTCGTCTTTGGGTAGTTGCTTCTGATTATTATGATGATTTAAAATTAGATAATGTCATTTTAAAAGCCCAAAGTGATTCTTATAGAAGAATAAGAAATACTTTTAGATACTTAATTGGCAACCTTTCAGGTTTTGATGAAAAAGAAAAAATTGAAATTAATCAATTCCCTGAACTTGAACAATATATATTACATCGATTATGGGAAGTAGATCAAATTATTAAAAAATGTGTTAAGGATTTTAATTTTCACTTAATGTTTACCACTTTATTGAATTTTTGTTCAAATGATTTATCTGCATTTTATTTTGATATTCGTAAGGATACAATATATTGTGATCCTCTTGATTCAAAAAAAAGACGCTCAGCAAGAACCTTATTAAATTTTATTTTTGAATATATTGTTAGATGGCTAGCCCCATCTTTAAGTTTTACTTGTGAAGAAGCTTGGAAAGCAAAAGGTAATAAATCTAGTATTCACCTTGAAGATTTTCTTGAAACACCTAATGATTTTAAAAACACTAATATTGCTAATAAATGGAATATTATAAAAAATATTCGCAAGGTTATAACAGGTGCTTTGGAAAAAAAGAGAGCTGATAAAATAATTGGGTCTAGCCTAGAATCACATGTTAAAATTTTTTTAACGGATGATATCAAGAACGAAGTTAGTGATATTAATTTTGATGAAATAGCAATCACTTCATCATTTGAAATTCTAGATTTCAAGAATTCCAATAATAATTTTTCATTAGAAGAAGTAAAAGGTGTGAATGTTGAAATTACCAAAGTAAGTGGCAGTAAATGTGAACGTTGTTGGAAGTATCAATCAAATCTTACTGCAAAGAATCTTTGTAATAGATGTGAAGAAATTATTAAATCGTAATTTTTAATGAAAAAGTTTTTAATTTTATTTTTTTTAGTTTTTTTAGATCTATTTGTAAAAAATTTGATATTTAATTCAATTTATCTAAATAACTTTATCCCTGTAACAGCTTTTTTTGATTTAGCCCATATACACAATTATGGAATATCTTTTGGTTTATTTTCTGGATTTATTACATCTTGGATCATAGTAGCAATAAGTAGTCTGGTTACTTTATTTATTTTTTATCTCTATTTTCATTCTAACGATATTCTAGAAAAGTGGGCATATTTAGCCATTATTGCTGGCGCTTTATCAAACATTATTGATAGAGGTATTAATGGTTATGTTTTAGATTATTTATATTTTCATTATAAAGAGTTTTACTGGCCTGCTTTTAATTTTGCTGATATTTATATTAGTTTAGGTGTTTTTATGATTATTATAAAGTTATTTAAAGATTTTAATAATAAAAGAAATAAATGAAAATAACATTTTTACTCTCGTTATTTTTCTTATTATTACTTAGTGCTTGTACTAAAATTAGAGATAGCGCTGGAGTTACAAGAAAATCCATTGATGAATTTCAAGTAATTGAGAACCCACCATTAGTAATACCCCCTGATTTTAATTTGGAACCACCAGATCAACTAAAAGAAAAGAATATAGATGAAGTTGAAAAAGAATTAGCTAAAGAAATTTTATTTGGAATTAATGAAAGTGATAATGTCAATAACAATGAAGTTTCAACAATGAACCAAATACTTAAAAAGACAGATGCTTTAGAAGTAGACTCTTCAATAAGAGAAGAAATTGATCAGGAGTTTGCTCGAGAAATAAAAACAAAAGGTATATTTAATGTTGAATGGGAGGATGAAATAGAAGTATTAGATGCAGTTAAAGAATCTGAACGTATTAGAAACAAAAATTTTGAAGGTGAATCTATAGCTGATGGAGAAGTTCCTATAAAAAAAGAGTTGATAAAGAAGAAAAAGAAAAAACGTTTTATATTTTTTTAGGGTATGACAATAAAAACTTGCTACCATAACATTAATTTTGAAGATGATAACATTTTATCAATGCAAAATGAAAAAATTTTAATAAAAGTTCAAGATAGCATAAATAATTTACCTGCTCTTAAAATATTAAATAACAAATTATTATTAACTTCAATTATTGATCAAATATCAAAATTTGTAAAAAATAAAAAACTATTTTTGGTATTAGGTACTGGAGGTTCAAATCTTGGTGCTAAGGCTTTGATTAATATTTTACAAGGTAATGAAAAAAATAAAATTATGTTTTTTGATAATATTGATCCAATTAATTTTGAAAATAGCATTAATAAATTAGATTTACTTAATGCAGGTTTTATAGTTATTTCTAAATCTGGCAAAACACCAGAAACTTTAAGCCAATTTGCAAGTTTAATAGAAATTTTTGATCAAAAAAATTCTTTAAATATTTTTTACAAAAATGTACTAATAATTACTGAAGATAAACCTAGTCCATTGGCCAACATAGCTCATTCTAATAACTGTTATATAATGAACCATGAAAAAGAAATAGGAGGTCGTTTCTCAATTTTTTCAAATGTGGGCATGATACCTGCAATTATTGCAGGTCTTGACGTTAAGAAGATTCATGAAGGAGCTTACCAAGAAGTAAAAAATCAGTCCTCAAATGAATTTTTAAATATAGCTTGTTTTTTTAGATATCAAAAAATTAATCCCAATATAAATAATTCTGTTTTAATGACTTATTCTGATGCTTTATTTTATTTTGGAAAATGGTATTTGCAATTGTGGTCTGAAAGTATAGGTAAAAATGGCAAAGGTATAACCCCTATTCATTCAGTAGGAACCACAGATCAACATAGTCAATTACAACTATATCTAGATGGTCCAAAGGATAAGTTTTTTACATTTATAACTACTGAACATTCATCAAAGGGTTTAAAACTTCATCAAAAAACAATGGAAAAGCAAGATTTAAAATATTTATCTAATAAAACTATGGGTGACTTAATGCAAGCTGAACAAAGAGCTACTATAGATACTTTTATACAAAATGAATTTCCAGTACGTGAAATTAATTTAAATCAAATTAATGAATTTTCAATTGGTAAGCTTATGGCATTTAGTATGATGGAAACAATAGCAACTTGTATTTTTTTTGATGTCAATCCCTTTGACCAGCCAGCTGTAGAACAAGGAAAAATTTTAACCAAAAAATATTTATCTTAATTTTAAAAAAATTATTTTTGTGTTGCCGTAAATTTTATCATTTATTTTAATTAATTGTTTTGGAATTTCTATAACATTTACTTTGCTAGTTTCTATTATTATAAAACTATTTTTTTTTAGAATATTGCTATTTATAATTGTTAGTAATATTTCATTGAAAAATTTAAATTTATATGGAGGGTCAATAAATATAGCTGATAAATAATAGTTAACATTAATTTTTTTTAATAAAGTAATATCTCTGCAAATAATTTCAAATTTTTCTTCCTCACATAAATTTTTACAATTTTTGAGCAAAATCTCACAAATGTCAGTTTGATTTTCATAAAAGTAAGAAAAAAATGCTCCTCTAGAAATTGATTCCAAACCTAAAGATCCACTGCCTGCAAATAAATCAATAAAGCATTTGTTATTATAAAGGTCAAAATCTTCTTTAATAGCATAACTTTCTAAAACTGAAAAAATGGCCTCTCTTTTTTTTGCTGATGTGGGACGTACTTGTTTTGATGGAACTTCAAGTTTTTTTCTTTTATATTTGCCGCCTATAATATTTATCATAGATAAGATTTAAAATTTTTAACTTCTTTTATTTCTCCAATTCTTTGCTTAATAAGCTTTATTGATCCATATTGTATTCTAATTAAATTTACTATATCCCAAAGAAAGTATTCACACATATTCCTTATTTCTCTATTTTTGCCCTCAGTCATTTTAAAAATTAACCAAGTATAAGGAGATTTGTATTTTTCTACTTTTAAATTAACTTTCTTGTATTTAATCTTATTAATTATAATTCCTTTGTTAATAGCTGTAATGTCTTCTAAATTGATTTTTCCTCTTATACATACTCTATAAATTCTTATAATCTTAGAACTAGGTAATTCATACTTTCTTGCTAAATCCCCACTATTAGTTAAAAGTATTAATCCCTCACTCATATAGTCTAATCTGCCAATACAAATCATACGAGGTAAATTTTTTGGAATCAAACTAAATATAGTCTTTCTTTTTTGAGGGTCATTATTGGTACAAATTACTTTAGTAGGTTTGTACATTTTCCATAAACGAATTTTTGTATTTAATTCTATAATTTTATTATTAACACTTATTTCATCCCCTTTTCCCACTTTAGCGCTTGGATGCTCACAGCAAATTTTATTTATAAAAACTTTTTTTTGGACAATAAGTTTTTCTGCATCACGTCTGGAACATAAACCGGCATTAGCTAGGTATTTTGCAATTCTCATTATAAATAAGATGATTCTACAAAATTTTTAATTAAATTATTGTCCTCATTAGTAATTAAAAATTCTGGATGCCATTGAACGCCTATGCACCACTTATGTTTTAAATGCTCAATAGACTCAATGATTCCATCTGGAGCGTAACCACTTACAGTTAAATCCTTTCCGATAGTGTCTATGGCTTGATGATGTGCACTATTAACCTCAATAATATCATTTTTAACTATTCTGTGAATTAATGTATTGTGTTTAATTTCAACATTATGACTAGTTTCATTTCTAGGATTAATTTGTTCATGTTCTATTGCGTTTATATTATTTTTTTTTATATCCTGAATTAATGTTCCTCCACAAACAACATTAAGAAGTTGTTCCCCTCCACAAATCCCTAGAATAGGTTTTGTAGAATCTAAAAATTTATTACAAATTGAAGATTCAAAATTTGTTCTATCATTTTTTATGACTCTAGACTCATTATTTAATTTCCCATAAAATTCAGGATTAATATCAAAATTCCCTCCTGTAATAATCAGACCATCTAGTAGACTAAATAATTCATTAATATTTTTTTCAGTGTGATAGAGTGGAAAAGGTATTGCTCCAAATTTTTCAATAGAATGTAAATAATTGTATCTTATAGCGTACCAGGGAAATTTTGAATAAGAGCCCGGTTTTTCATTATCAAGAGTAATTCCTATAATTGGTTTTTTCATTGTAAACTAATAGTATTATTATAATTTAGAACTAGAATTTACTACCATGAATATAAATTTTTTTATGAATGAAGCTATAAATGAGGCTTATAAAGCAATTATAAAGGAAGAAGTTCCTATTGGAGCTGTGCTGGTTGACAATACAAATTTAAATATAATTAAAACTTCTCACAATTATGTAAATTCTTATAAGAATGCTACTATGCATGCTGAAATGGTAGTAATTAATGAGTCATGCAAAATTAGGGAAACAAAGTTTCTTAAAAACACAAGTTTATTTGTTACTCTTGAACCGTGTGCTATGTGTGCCGCAGCTATTAGTGAAGCTCGTATTGATAGAGTATATTTTGGAGCATATGATGAAAAAAAAGGGAGTTTAGATAGCATTATGAAAATATACAAAAATAAAAACATTTTTGTTCCTGAAGTATATGGAGGTATTAATGAAGAAGTATGTTCATCTTTAATAAAAAATTTTTTTAAAGAAAAAAGAGTTACTAAATGAGTGTGGGCATAAATATTCCAGAATATGAAGTTTCTCAATTTAATGCTCTGTTAAAAGAAGTTATTGAATCAAATTTTGACTATGTAAGAATACGTGGAGAAATATCAGATCTTAAAAATGCAGCTAGTGGACATATTTATTTAACATTAAAAGATCAAAACTCTGTTTTGAATGCTACCATATGGAATAACAAAACAAATTTTTTAAAAATAATGCCTGAAGTAGGAATGGAAGTTATTGTGACTGGAAAAATTTCTACTTATGCTAAAAGTATTTCAACATATTCAATTAATATTGATAACATTGAATTAGCTGGTGAGGGAGCATTATTAAAACTAATTGAAGACAGAAAAAAAAGACTTGAAAAGAAAGGAATATTTGATTTAATTCATAAAAAGAAATTACCGTACCTACCAAATAAAATAGGAGTTATTACTTCTTCTACCGGATCAGTTATACATGATATTTTAAATCGTATTAGGGAGCGCTTTCCAATTGATGTAGATTTGTGGCCAGTCTCTGTCCAAGGTGCGAATGCAGTAGAAAATATAATGGTAGCTATTCAAGGTTTTAATTCACGATTTTATGAATCTAAGCCTGATATTATTATTATTGCAAGAGGAGGTGGAAGCACAGAAGATCTTATGCCTTTTAATGATGAAAAACTAGCTTTAGCTGTTTTTGATTCATTAATACCAATTATTTCTGCGGTTGGACATGAAACTGATACTACTATCATTGATTATGTTAGTGATCTAAGAGCTTCTACTCCAACAGCAGCTGCAGAAAAAGCTGTTCCATTAAAATCGGAATTAATACAAAATTTGCAAAATACATCTCATAGATTAGATAGCTCATCACAAAATATGATTAATTTATATCATTCAGATTTATTAGTTTTATCAAAATCACTAAGATCACCAGATTTCGTAATTAGCGCTTTTAAAGATAAATTTGAAACTATTAATCAAGCTCTTACTAAAGATATAAAAAATCATTACCAAAATAAATTAAATAAATTTGTTAATGTAATAAATTTATTGAGATCACCTAAAGATTTGTATGAAAATAAAAAAAATTTATTAAAAAGTATTTCTAAAGAAATTGACAGAATTATTATTGACAAACAAAGAAATCAAAAAAGAGAATTGAATAAATTTAATCGACTTTTAGAATCTAATTCACTCTATAAAAATTTGAATAAAGGATACAGTGTTATTCGTAAGTCAAAAAAAATAATAAATAAATCAAATTTGATTAATGAAGAAGATTTGATTAATATTCAATTTTTAGATACTGCTATTAATGTTAAGGTAAAAAAAATTAATTAAATCTATTATGTTGTAAAAAATAATTTGAAGGATATTTCTTAATCCATTGCTCTATAATATTATGAATTTGTTTCATAATTTCAACATCAGATAAACTTTTCTCAAAATTTCCAATTGGCGGATAAAATTTTAAAGTAAATATGTCTTTATTATTTCTTGTATTTTCAACAGGTACTATTTTTAAATTATGTTTTCTAGCAATTTTAATAAAACCTATTTGTGTTTTTGTTGGATAATCAAAAAAATTAACAAGTTCACCAGCTGAATCTCTTTGATCTATTAAAAGTACGATTGAAATATCTTTTTTAATTCCTTCAATTATATCTTTGGCACTTTTTTTACCTTTTGGAGTATAAAAGCTTTTATTTGTAAGAATACTTTTATTTCTTATATCTAAAATTAATTTATTTATATAAGGATTATTGATGTGTCGATAAATTCCTCCAACTGGTAGCCCTAACGTATCAATTGAAGGAAGCAAGATTTCCCAATTAGATTGATGTATACCAATAAAAATAACTTTTTCATTATTTTTTTTAATTAGATTTAAGCATTCTGTTCCTTCGAAGTTTATCTTACTATTATTAATAATTTTTGGTAATATTAATAACTCAAAAAAAGTTTTTCCAACATTAACCCAACTTTCTCTAGCTAATTTATTTATATTGGAATTTTTTTCATTTGGTAAAATTTTAAATAAATTTTTTTTTACTATTTTATGTGTTTTAGTAAAGGGACCAATTATTTTAAAAAGAAAACCTCCTAGAATAGAAGCAAAAGTACTAGGTAAATAATTTAATAATAAATGAATTAAATAAACAAGTATAAATTCTAATTTAAACTTAAAATTTGAAAAAATGTTATTTTTCATTTTCAAAATGATTTTCAATTACATTAGTCAATATTTCTTTAATTAACTCTTCGTTTTCAAAAAATATTTCTCCTTCAAGTGTATTAATAAGAGATCTGTAAGATTTAGGTATTCTTACAAAATCTTTTTGTGTTGAAACAAGTATAGATTTTGTTTTATTAGCTGTTTCAGCAAGTGATAACAAATCATTCTCATCAAAAATATGATGATCAGGAAAAGTTACTTCTTTTACAATTATTGCGCCCTGTTCTCTTAGAGAGTTAAAGAATTTCTCTGGATAGGCTATTCCTGCAAAAGCAGTAATTCTTTGACCTTTGAAAAATTTATTTTCGGTACTTATATTAAATTTAGCGGGAATTATTGGAATATGGGTAGGTATTACTTTTTTTAAAAATTCTGTCACTTCTCCAATTACAACAATTAAATTTGTTCTTGTTAATCCTCTTTTTATGCTTTCTCTTAATGGACCTGAAGGTATTACTCTTTTATTTCCAAATTCCTGAGATGAATTTATCACTACTATTGAAAAATCTTTATGGATTGTAGGATTTTGAAAACCATCATCCATTATTATACAATCACCACCTTTATTTTCAGCATTTTTAATTGAGTCGTTTCTTTTAATTCCTATCCAAGTTGGGGCTACATCAGATAACAAAAGAGATTCATCTCCTACTGATTTTGGTGAATGCCATGATTCTACCAAAGTACTTGTTTTAATTATTCCTGAATAACCTTTTGATACGAAATGAGGACTATAACCAGCTTTTATAAGCATCTTTCCAATTTTTAATGCAACAGGTGTTTTTCCTGCTCCACCAACAACTATATTACCTACACATATAATTGGCAGTGTAGATTTATTTGTTGTACTTATTAAATTTCTAATTTTGGTTCCTAATCTAAATAAAAGGGAGAAGGGATAAAACAAACGTGATAAAATTGAGTCTTTTTTAATGTACCAAAATTTCGGCGCTTTAAGCATTAATTTATATTCATATGATTATTTATAGCCTCATCTAAATAAGTTGTATTTATAAATTGTTTTTGAGAAAAATTGTAAGCATTTGTTTTCATAAACTCAATTTTATTTTTGTCTTTCATTAATACTTTTAATTTATTCTTAAGTTCTTCATACGTTTCTACTTTTATACAGGCATTACTTTTTATCATTTCATTAAATATTTCTTCCCAATTAAATATTTTTGGACCTGTTAAAATCACACATTTATTTAAAGCAGGTTCTATTGGGTTATGTCCCCCGGAAGGCACAAATGATCCACCTAAAATTACGATATCGCTTAAAGCAAAATATTTTGTTAAAATACCAAAAGAGTCAATAATGATTACATTTTTTTCCTCTAAATTTTTCTTTGACTCTAATGTTGACGAAAGATTGAAACTTTTACATAAAGAACTTATTTCTTCAGATCTTTCAGGATGTCTTGGAGCAATTATTAATTTAATATTATTATTTTCTTTCAAAAAACCCTTTATATTTGAAAGTATTTCATTTTCCTCATTTTTATGAGTGCTTGCTAGCATTATATTGACAATATTTTTTTCATTTTGAGTATTTTTAACTGTATTGTTTGCAGAATTAAAATTTGATGACGTTAATTTTAGATTGCCAATAAATTTAATTTTCTTATTAGACAATTTATTTATTCTTTTTTGGTCAGCTTTACTTTGAGCAAAAATATCTGAAAAACAGCTTAAAAGATTATTGTAAAACGAGGGAATCAAAATCCATCTTTTAAAAGATTTTGGAGATAATCTAACATTTACTAATAATGCGTTAATTTTGAATTCTTTGATTATACTAAGTGTGGCAGGCCATAAATCAGATTCTATCCATATTATTAATGTCGGATTCCATCTTTTTAAAAATTTTTTTATCCATATAGAAACATCTAGAGGTGCAAATTGATGGATAATTTTATTACCATAAGTTTTTATAGCATATTTAGCAGCACTAACTGTTGTTGTAGTTATTAATATTTTATATTTTTCATGATAGTTTTTAATTATATAATCTGAGCTTTTAAACTCTCCTACACTTGCTGCATGTATCCAAATAAGCTTCTTATCATTTTTAACTAATTGGGCCGATTCACCAAATCGCTCTTTATATCTATTTGGCATTTCCTTACCTCTTATAATTCTGATCGTAACGTTTAACTTAATTAAGGGAATTAATATCAAACCTAATACTTTATAAATATAAATCATTCTGTATTTTTTTTTGCTTTAGTAACACACTCATTAATTTTATCTTCCAATATGTCTTGAAATTTTTTTATTTCTTCTTCTGTAATATTATCAGGTATTCTTATTGCATCACCCCAGACAAAACTGCATTTTGAAAATGGTTTTGTGATCAAGAAAGAATCCCAAGATCTTAAATTAAAATTTCGCGAGGACCAAAAACCTATTGGGATTATAGGTATTTTTGAAATTTTTGCTATTTTAATAATTCCCTCAGAAACTTTTTCTTTGGGCCCTCTTGGTCCATCTGGAGTGATACCAATATAATTATTTGTTTTTAATATTTTAAAAATACGAATTAAAGATACTTTCTTATTAATGTCTGAAGTTGGAATATTATTTAACTTAAAATAGCTACCAACAATAGCTCCAAACCGACCATCACTATGACCTGAAGCAAGAATATTAATTCTTTTTTTGAATTTCCAAGAAAAACTGACTGTCATTAATTGGCTATGCCAAAAAGCTAAAATAAATGGTTCTTGATTTTTCCAAAATTTAGAAGGAACTGAAAAGTTTTCAAATTTAAATTTAGAAGTTATTCTTACTAATAAAATATAAAGAGCAACAACAAAAGCTAAAATATTTTGTATGATAATATTTTTTACAATTCTTTTTTTAATATTCATTTAAAAATTAATATAATTAAATATTAACTTTTATATTCTGAAAATTCGTATGTGAAAACTAGTTCTTTTAAATCATCAAAATTCCTATCAGAATCTATTGAAGGATCCACATAAAATACCATAGTAAATATTTTACTTTCCCCAGATTTTAGCGTTTGTTCAATAAAGCAAAAACACTCAGTTTTTATCAAATATGGTTGAACAGTTTCTGGAGAAGCAAAAAAATTAGCTGTTGATGTTATAGTCTGATTAGATAAATTTTTACCTATATACTTAATAATATTATTTTCTCCAATTTTAACATTTAAACTTTCTTGTAGTGGTTTAAATTCCCATTCCAAAAGTTTATCAACTTTTGCAATTAGTTTAATTTCAATAGATCTATCTAAAACTTCAGATGATTTTGCTGAAGGATTGATAATAACTTGATTTTTAACATATTCATTGTCTTTTAAGTTGGTCTTACTTAAGTATTTAGAAATTGGTACTGTTAAAAATAATATTAAAGTTAATAAAATAACATTAAAAACTAAAAAGATTAAAAATCTATTTTTTTTAAATATCACAAAAAAATATTAGCCCTCTATTTTAGCGATGAGTTCTTTCGCAATTTTTTTAGATTTTCCAATAAACTTTACATTTTTTATAGATTCTAAATTCGAAAGATCATCACCAACAATTATAAAACCTATCATACCCATTGTTTTGTGAGGTGTACACCAGTATGCATAAATTCCAGGAATATTAAATGTATACTCGGTATCCTTATTTACTTTAGACTTAAATTTTTCAACTCCTTCAGGAACGCCACCTTTAGCTATAAATTCTACGTTGTGGCCTTTATCTGTTGCTGTCCAAAGAACAGTTTGTCCAACCTCAATATTAACAATTTCTTGGCTAAAAACCATGCTGCGATTTTCAAGTTTGTTTAGCATTTCAACTGTTACATCAGCAGCTGCAATTGTCTTAGTAATTAATAAAATCACTGAAATTACTATAAATTTTTTCATTATTTCTCCTGTCATAAAATTAAATTGTTAATATGTTATATATTCATTATTTAAACATAATATAAGTAAGACCATCGGTCGCATTTTAAAACGTTAAAAAATGTAGAAAAAGTGACTAAAAACATTAAATATCTGTTATAGGACTTATTTTATGATCGTAGCTCTAATTTTATTTTTGGTAATTATTGGCTCTATAGCTTTTCATTTTTGGACCCCTTGGTGGTGGACTGAAGTAGCGTCAAATTGGGGTAATATTGATGATACAATCATCTTAACTTTTTGGGTTACTGGAGCTGTGTTTGTTGCCGTTTGTTTATTTATGTCATACTGTGTTTGGCAGTTTAGGTATAAAGAAGACAGAAAAGCAGATTATGCACCTGAAAGCCCTAAACTTGAATGGGGATTAACTATTTTAACTGCTCTTGGCGTATGTGCTTTACTTGCACCGGGGCTAATTGTGTGGAGCAAATATGTTAATGTTCCTGAAGAAGCAGTTGATATAGAGGTAATGGGACAACAATGGTATTGGAACTTTAGATTACCAGGAGCAGATGGAAAGTTAGGATTAACTGATCTTAGAAATATCAATGATGATAATCCTTTTGGAATTAATTTAGATGATCCAAATGGATTAGATGATATTTTAATTCAAGCAGATGATTTACACATTCCTCTTGGTCAGCCAGTAAAAGTCAATCTTCGTTCAATAGATGTTTTACATGATTTTTACATACCTCAATTTAGAGCAAAGATGGATATGGTTCCAGGTGTAGTAACTTATTATTGGTTCACACCAACAAGAACAGGTGATTTTGAAATTTTATGCATGGAGTATTGTGGCACGGGACATTATTCTATGTTGGGCAGAGTTTTAGTAGATGAACAAAAAGATTATGATGAATGGTTAAGTGAACAAACAACATTTGAAGAAATGATGGCAAGTATTAATAAAACTGATTTAATACAATTAGCTTTAAATAAAAAGGAGATGAAATAATGGCAGCTGATAGTTATGACGATATTGCTGTAGGTAAAGGAGATCCAATTCCAGAGCTAGAGGTACAACCTCAAGATCTTTATCACGCTCATAGTTTTTGGACTAAATGGATTTTTTGTCAGGACGCAAAAGTAATTGGAATCCAATATTCTTTAACGGCGATAGCTATTGGTTTAGTAGCCTTAGTGCTTTCGTGGTTAATGAGAATGCAACTTGCATTTCCAGAACTAGTTCCTTTTTTAGGTGCAGCCGAATATTATCAGTTTGTTACTATGCACGGCATGATCATGGTTATTTATCTTCTCACTGCTTTATTCCTTGGAGGTTTTGGTAATTTTCTCATACCTTTAATGGTTGGTGCAAGGGATATGGTTTTTCCATATGTTAATATGGTTAGCTATTGGATATATTTATTAGCAGTTTTAGTTTTAGCGGCTAGTTTTTTTGTACCTGGTGGTCCAACTGGAGCAGGATGGACCTTGTATCCACCTCAAGCAATAACCTCAGGAACTCCTGGTGGAGACGGACTTGGAATTATTTTAATGTTAGTTTCTTTGTCAATTTTTGTAGTAGGTTTTACTATGGGAGGATTAAATTACGTTATTACAATTTTACAAGCTCGAACTAGAGGAATGACTTTAATGCGTATGCCTTTGACAATATGGGGTATTTTTACTGCAACAGTTTTGGCTTTATTTGCTTTTCCCGCATTAATAGTGTCTTGCATTATGATGACATTAGATAATATGCTTGGTACAAGTTTCTTTATGCCTGCCATAGTAGAGTTTGGAGAACAAACAGAATATAGTGGTGGAAGCCCTATTCTTTTTCAACACCTCTTTTGGTTTTTTGGTCATCCCGAAGTTTATATTGTAGCTCTTCCTGCTTTTGGAATTGTATCAGATTTAATTTCGGTTCATGCTAGAAAAAATATTTTTGGATACCGTATGATGGTCTGGGCAATAGTAATTATTGGCGCTCTTAGCTTTGTAGTTTGGGCCCATCATATGTACGTTGCAGGAATGAATCCATGGTTTGGATTTTTTTTCGCCACAACCACTTTAATTATAGCTGTTCCAACTGCTTTAAAAGTTTATAACTGGGTTATTACGCTTTGGAAAGGTAATATACGTCTTAATATCCCTATGCTCTTTGCATTAGGTTTTATTGTAACATTTGTTAATGGTGGTATCACAGGTTTGTTTCTTGGAAATGTTATTGTTGATGTCCCCTTATCAGATACTTATTTTGTAGTTGCCCATTTTCATATGGTTATGGGAATAGCTCCTGTTCTAGTTGTTTTTGGTGCCATTTATCATTGGTTTCCACTAATTACCGGACGTTTTTTACATGAAGGAATGGGTAAATTTCATTTTTGGGTAACTTTTTTAGGTTCTTATGCAATTTATTTTCCAATGCATTATTTAGGCTTTGTTGTAGTACCAAGAAGATATTATGAAATGTATGAAAGTCCTTATATGGAAATTTCTACAAATTATTTAAATCAATTTATAACAGTTACAGCATTAATTGTTGGTTTTACTCAAATATTATTCTTGTACAATATCATAGTTAGTTCTAAGTTTGGCAAAAAAGCTGAGAAAAATCCTTGGAAAGCTTGTTCACTAGAATGGAGAACACCCGAAGTTCCTCCAGGTCACGGAAATTTTGGTAATGAGTTACCTGTAGTTTACCGCTGGGCTTATGACTTTAATGTTCCAGGAGCGAAGGAAGATTATATTCCTCAAGATATTAGTCCAAGTGAAGTGCCAGAAGCAAAGGCGGAGCAAACGTGAAAAAAAAGCAAAGTATTTTTCAACTTTTATCTCAAAAGCCTTGGGATGCAGATCAAGCAAAGATAGATAATATGCATGAGGGGGCGACACTCGATATAGATAAAGGTAAATTAGGTCTTCGTTACCTAATGGTCATAAGTACAATTTTTTTCTGTTTATTTATTGTAACTTATTCAGATAGATTAGTATATGCGGATTGGAAAAGAATGCCTGAACCATTTTTACTATGGATTAATACTCTATTATTATTTGTTACAAGTGGTTTTTTTGTGAGTGCTCAGTTAGCATCAAGAAAAAATAATTTTAAAATTGTAAAAAATAGATTGATAACAATTGGATTACTTACACTGGCTTTTCTTATTGGACAATTATTGGTCTGGTTTCAGCTTGTAGATAAAGGTTATTTTGTATCCTCAAATCCAGCTAATGCTTATTTTTATGTATTTACTGCTTTACATGCTTTACATATTTTAGGTGGTTTGGTTTATTGGATTATGACGATTAATAAAGTTTGGGTATTAAGTGATATTGTAGTCGCTAAAGCAAAACACACTGTAGAACTTTGTGCAATTTATTGGCATTTTTTATTAGCTGTTTGGGTAGTTTTGTTTGGTTTAATGTTGTTTACTTAAGGAAAGGTTTTTATGGAAGAAGCAAATTCAACTGTAGAAAAAGTGGTAGTACCTCCACCACAAGGTGTGTGGAAAGAATGGGCTTCAGATCAAAAAGCATTCAAGGGTGTTCCTTGGGGAAAAGCAATGATGTGGATTTTTCTTGTAAGTGATACATTTGTTTTTAGTATTTTCTTAATTTCTTATATGACTGTAAGATTCTCTACTAAAGTTGAGTGGCCAAATGCAAGTGAAGTCTTTGGTCTGCATGTTGGTCATTATAATGTACCTCTTCTTTTAATTGCTATCATGACCTTTATTTTAATAACTAGTAGTGGAACTATGGCTCTTGCAGTTAAATATGGTTATGAGAAAAATAAAAAAATGTGTGGATGGTTAGTATTAGCTACTGCTATTGGTGGACTTACATTT
>MDSW01067602.1_pt1 | contig 20980 bp, 18 predicted proteins | sample 811171 | NCBI WGS metagenome assembly MDSW01 (sample SAMN05326641, study PRJNA326480) | marine metagenome | isolation source: seawater | place: Atlantic Ocean: North West | collected 2012 | reverse complement strand
CCGTTCATCGTCATCATCGTTAGAGAAGACGAGACGACGACCGCGCGCGCGTACACCGTAACGCGCGCGCGGGGGGCGTTTGTTTTGAATTTATAGTCACTAATCTGAGTCTCTGTTCACGCGGTTCGACCCTCGCGGTAGGCACGGTCCCGGAGGAGGAGGATCGGTGAGCGCGCTCGACCCCCGGAGCCATTCGGCGCGACGGAATCGAAAACCAAAAACCGAACGCGTCCACCCGCGACGGCGGACGCGCAGCAGCTTCGACGACGTCAGATTTAGGTAGTTAAAACACAAACGCAAAAAACGACGTCGTATTCTCCTCTCCTCTCCTTCCCGGGGATCGTTTCGATCAGTAGTAAGACGATCCCCGTCCTCGTCCGCGCCCGCCGAAGCCTCCGCCGCCTCGTCCGCGTCCGCCGCCGCTGAGGGTCGAGGGTCCATGCGAGCGAATGTCGGGGTGGAGTTAAAAGGCGTCAGTTGAAGTTGAAAGGCGTCGAGGTGTGTCGGGGATTGAAAGCGAGGGACCCTGGGCGCAGAGATGCGCCGGGAAGTAAAGTCCTTAAGGATCGGCGTTCACCGCGCCGACGCGGTCGTACGGGGACCAGTGTGAGATAAAACGCGCCTCCCCGCGCGAACCTCCGTCTGCAACAGCGCGAGCATCCGCCCCGGTCCCGGCGGCTTGGGCGCGGGGATCACCATCCCGTCCTCGTACCGCTTCAGAAACTTCTTCCCGTCGCTGACGCTCCACTCCTCCGGCGCCGCCGGGTTCGGACGCGAGAGCTTGAAGCCGAACCTGGACAACGCGTCGTGCACGCCGAGGAAGGTGTTTTTCCCGCGGTCGCCGTCGGCGTCGAGGGTCACTTCGCCCTGGTTGTTCGCCGCGAGGACGTCCTTGCCGTACATGTGCAGGACGACGACGCCGTCGTCGCGCTTGTAGATCTTTCCGGGCTGCGAAGGAACGAACGAACGCGCGTTGGAGAAGAGACGCGTCAGGGTTGGAGGGATAGATGGATGGGACGGAACGGAACGACGACGGGGATCGATCCAATCATGCACGAACGAACGAACGAACGAACGAACGAACGACGAACGCGCGATCGTTCGATCGATCCGACGCTCGAACGATGAACGCCATCGAGCGCACCGTCTTCCTCGGCGGCGCGGGACCTCTTCCCCCGAACCCTCTCCCGCCGCCCGCGGGTCGCTTCACGATCACCGCGCGCACTTTCAACCGTCCGCCCTCGCCTTTGTGTCCTCGTCCGCCCCGCCCGCCACCGGCCGGTTTGCTCTCGCGAACGAGATCGTCTAACGACATGCCGAGGCCCTTCGGTCCGACGTCCGTCGTCATCGCGTCCGCGGTGACCGCGTCCACGGGATACTGCGCCGCGTCGACGACGCCGTCCATGGTTTCGGGCTCCATGTCGAGAGGCGCGCGCGGTCTGGGAATGGCGGGAGGCGGGGAGCGAATTGCGATGGAAATAAATCGCGCTGTTACTGTTCGTCTCTCGCGGGAGAATTGTTCCATCAAATCAACCCGCCTCCGGCGACGACGGCTCGTTCGTTTACTCCGCTACGATTTCGTCACCACTACAAAAACAACACAGGCGATCACACGATGCCGTACACGACCCGCCGCTCGAACTTCTCCAGATCCAGAACCGCCTGCAGATCCGCGCGTCGCGTCTTGCTCCGACGCGTGCACTCCCTCACTCTGACCGGCGACCTCGCCCTCGGCCACTCGCCTCTCGCCTTCGCGTCGCGCATCGTCGCCATCCTCTCGCGCTCCGCGTCCATCGGGTTGACGTAGACCTTACCGCTCCTCCGCAACGTCTCGTTCGTGACGCGGTCGCTGTGCTTCTTCGCGCGGGCGGTGACGCGTCTCAGCCCGGTCTCGCGGTCGCGATCGAGCGCGTTGCCTAAACCGTGCGATTCCAAATTCGTCCGCGCGCACCAGTCCCCCTCGAACGGCTCCTTCGCGAACGCGACGGACTTCGTCCCCCACGTCGACTTCAGGAGCGCGCCGTCCGTGAGCGTCCGCTGCGAGCGCGACGGCGCGAACTTCCCGGGCGCGGTCGCGAGGAGCGCGTCCGAGGCTTTCGCGCGCGTGAAGACGTGCTGATTCACGTACGTCGTCTGCTGCCACTGCCGCGGTCGAACCCCGAGGGGATCCGCGCCGCGCGTCGACGCGACCGCGCGTCGCGCCGCGATCGACGCCTCCGGGACTTTCGCGGTCCTGAACGCGGTGACGTCGGACCTGTACGTCGTCGCGGCGTGCCCGGGCGGGCGAAGGAACGCGTCCGAGCGCGCCATCGCGAATCCCCCCCTCCTCTTCTCGCCTCCTAATTAATTCCTAATCCGTTTCGCGCGACGCGATCGGCCGTCCTCGGCGCGCGCGCGCGTCCTCCTCGGCGCGAGCGCGTCGCGAAGCTCGCGGGGATCGACCTGCCGCGACGCGATCGCGCGCTCGCGACGCCGACGCCGCGCGCGGATCGCAATGCCTCGCGGCGAACGGAGAGCGCCGAACGCGTCTCGTCGGCGTGCCCCTCGAAAAGTTCAGGCGAAGCGGCGTACTAGTACGTAAAAACGTACTCGTTTCCGTATGCGTTTTTGTGGTGGGAACGGCCAACCAATCACAGCCCTTCGAGCGGCGATAGGATGTTTAGCGCGAAACGTGGCCGGGTAAGGAGCCGGCTGCGCCGTCGCTCGCCGGGCGCACACTCTCACGCCCAGCCCTCGCGGTCGGTGCGTACACGCCTCCGTCTCCGTCGACGCTTTCCGTTCCCGCGGATCGCGCGCGCGCTCCCGCGTCGAACGACCCCGAAGTCGCTCGCTCGCTCGCCGTCTCCATCGACGTCGTCGACGTCGACGCGAAAACAATCGCGCGCGGTCGTTGAATCGCGATCGATCCTTTGAACCGATCGCGCGTCTTCGCCGATCGCAGTAACGCGCGCGCACGATGGCGACGCACACGCTCAGCATGAGCGCGTCCGCGCTCTGCGCCGGCGCCGTCCGCGCCGACGCCGCGTCCTCCTCCTCCTCCTCCTCCTCGCGTCGTCGCGTCCGCGCGTCCGCGAGGGCGGTCTCGAAGACGACGACGCGCGTGCGCGCCTCGATCGCGTATCCCGCCCCGAGCGGCGACGCGGAACCCCCGAAGGAGAAGGTCGTCATCAAGAACAACACGAACCCGCTCAGCGCGGAGTCCGCGAAGCCGGTCAACATTAAGCCCAAGGGCGAGCCCGTGCGAATCAAGATCGACGACCAGTGGTACGACTGCGCGGGGTGGGCCAAGGCGCACCCGGGGGGAGAACGGTGGATCCACTTTTTCGACGGTCGCGACGGCACGGACGCGTTCTACGCGCTCCACTCGTACGGCCCGAACGGCTCGTCGAAGGCGGCGGACAGGCTCGCGAAGCTCCCGAGGTGCGACCCGCCGCCGGAGAAGGAGCTCAAGACGCCGACGCCGTCGGAGTACGCCGCGTCCATGAGCTTCCGCGAGTTCCGCAAGAAGCTCGAGGCGGACGGCTTCTTCAAACGCGACTGGCTGAAAGAGACGTGGGCGCTCGTGCAAGTGCTGGGCCTGTACGCCGCCGGGCAGTTCTTCGCGTACTCGAACCCGGTGATGTCCACGGTGCTGCTCGGGCTCGGGATGGTGCAGGCGGGCTGGCTCGGGCACGATTACGTCCACGGCCGCGGGCCGCTGTGCGAGGCCTTGAGGTACATGCCGACGCTGTTGAACGGCCACGGCGTGGAGTGGTGGTCGCAAAAGCACAGCATGCACCACACGTTCACGAACGAGGAGCACATGGACAACGACGTGATGATGGAGCCGTTTTTCTTCCTTCGGCCGCCGAGCGAGTCGGGGCGACCGGACTCGCCGCTGCGTAAGTACCAGCACATCTTCGGGTATCCGCTGCTGTCGATCATGTTCTGGCTGTGGCGGTTCCACAGCGCGGAGAGCGCGTGGAGGCGGAAGGACAAGAAAGAGCTCGTGCTGCTCGGCGCCAACTACGCGTGGCTCGCGTTTTGCATGCCGTGGCAGGTGGCGATCGGGAGCGTCTTCCTCTCCGGGTTCATCGTCGCGTCTCTCGTGAGCGCGACGCATCAGAGCGAGGAGATCATGGAGTACGGCGAAGGCGCGGAGTACGTGGAAGGGCAGTTCCGCTCGACGCGCGACGCGGAGACGGTGTTCGGGCCGCTCGAGACGTGGATCTGGGGTGGGATGGACACGCAGCTCGAGCATCACCTGTTTCCGACGATGCCGCGGTATCGGTACCACGCGCTGCGGCCCATCTTGAAGGCGTGGGCCAAGGCGAACGACATCAACTACCGGATCTCGCCGTCCACGAAGATCATCGCGGATAACCTCAAGCTCCTGAAGGAGGTCGCCGCGGCGCCGTGATGAGGACACCACGCATCGTGTTGTCATACCCTAAATGCCTCCGTCGCGCGACGGTGGCATTCGCGACGCGGAGCCGCGCCGACGCCTCGACGCCGGCGCGGGCACCGCCTTACCTTATACTGATTTACCCTGTTCGCTTACCATATACCCACCTATCTATCACATTTATATGTCTATTAGCTACGCCTAGGGCTACTTATGTCAATGATAACATGACGATCTCTTCATTCACTCGCTCGCTCGTCGCGAGACAACGCGACGAATTCGCTCGCTTCGCGCGCTGGATCACCGTTCTCCCCGCGCGCGTCCGCCAAAACCCCGCCGCGACCCGCGCCGCGTCGACGCCCTGCCCTCGCGCGCACGCGCTCCGAACCGACGCGACGTACGACAGCAACCGCCGTCGCGCCCAGTCGTCGTCGTCGTCGTCCGCGTCGTGCGCGATGAACGCCTCGACGGCGACGAGCGCCGCCGTCAGCCCGCCGCGCACGGTTCTTCGCGCGCGCGAGAGCGCGCACAGCTGTCTGCGGTGGTTGCTCCTCGCCTCCCGCGTCTCCACCGCGCGCGCGAGGCGATCGACGTGCGCGTCGAACGTGACGGCCGCGGCGGCGATCTCGTCCGCGGCGGCGCGAAGGCACTCCGCCCCGGGCGAAGGGCCGGGCGGCGGCGGCGGCGGGTGCGAGTACTTCGGCGGCGCCGCCGCCGCCGCCGACGACGACGGCGCCGCCGCCGCCGCCGCCGCCGCCACCGTCTCCCCGAGAAGAAACGCGCGCGCGATCTCCCGCGCCGCGGTCGGCGCCGCGTCGGCGTCGGCGGCGAGGACGTCGCGCAGGGCGCTCGCGACGACGGGCTCGTCCGCGGCGGCGGCGGACCCCGTCTTGTTCGTCTTTTCCGTGAACGCGACGCGGACCCCCCCTGAGGGCGCCGCGACCGTCACGGTCACCGTATCTTCGTCCGCGCTCGCCGGGACGATCTCGAACGCGAACCGCGCGGCCGAGCCAGAGCCGTCGCGCGCGGACATCTCCGCGACCGCCGCGTCGAGCGACGCTCTCGCGCGCGCGATGGGATGAAACGCCGGCTCGTAGCCGCGCAACGCGCCGCCGGCGCCGTCGACGCCGCGCAGTCGCTCGACGTCTTCGCGCCATCGTGATAACGCTTCGTCGTCGAACGTTTCAGTTTCAAGGGGAGGATGCAGCGCGCACATCTCCAGCGCGATGCACAGCAACAGCCGCGCGCACGCGCCGCCTCGCACCTCCGGCCGCGGCGCGAGGTCGACGGACCCGTGCGCGAACGTCGCGCGCAGACCCGGTCCGCGATCGCGAAGGAAGAGGTCTTCGAGCGCGGCGCGGACGCTCGGCGGGAGCGACGCCGGGAGCGCGTTCTCCCTCGCGCTTCCTTTCAGTCCTCCTCCCTCATTATTCGCCGGGAGGGGTCGGAGCGGATGCAGGAGCACGTCGTGCACGTGCGTCCGCCCGAACCCGTCCAGGGTCGCGTAGTATTCCCCCGCGCGCGCGACGAGGACGCTCTCGTCGTCGTTCATCTTCGATAGGGGACGTCCGTTCGAGCTGTCCGGTCAGTCGAACGGCGGCGTAGGGTGGGTTGGGTCGAGCGAGCGTTGAAACCGACCGGGGTGGAAAGTCAGTCCTTAAGAAACGACGTACACCACAGCACGCGAATGGGGTCGTACGGGACGCAGTTTGATAAAAACAACGCACCTTCGCGAACGTCGCGCGCAGCGCCGCTTCCACGGCGACGGCGACGACGGCGACGAACGAAGCGTCGTCGCCGTCGCGCAGGAGGTCCTCGATCGCGTCGCCCGCGGGCGCGCGCCACCCGGGGGGCAGGAAGCTCGAGCGCGCCACGACGCGCCGCGCGCGTTCGGCGGCGTCGGCGTCGGCGATCGCCGAGCCGCCGAGCGACGGCGCGCGCGCGAGGAGTTCGCGTTCGCATCGCTCGAGATCGCGCGTCCCGTCGCCGCCGTCTGTCGCTGTCGTTTTTGAATTCAAACCTCCTCCGCGTCGTCCTCGTCCTCGCGGCGGCGGTATCGACGCCGCGAGCGTCAGCGCCAACGCCGCGAGCTCCGGCCGCGCGTCCGCGGGGAGGAGGAACCCGTGCCACGTCACGTTTCGAAGGTTCAAGCACCGCGGGTCCAGCGCCATTCGAAGCGGCCACGTCGCGTCCACGTCATCTTCCACGTCATCTTCCACGTCAGCACGCGTCGTCAGCGCCTCCGCGACGCGCGACGACGCCAGCACCTCGGACAGCAGCGGCGACCGCGCGCCGTCGGCGACGTAGAGGTCCGCGACGCGTCGTTCCAGGATCGCGAGGCTCAGGGCTAGGATCACGTACGAGGAGCGGCGTCGCCGCCGTCGGGGAGCGGCCGCGGGCGCGTCGTCCAATTCCTCCTCCTCCTCCTCCTCCTCCTCCTCCTTCTCGTCGTTCGCGATGGCGCGGAGGTCGCGGTGGAGGCGCTCGAGGAGCGGTCCGTGCGCGGCTTCGTCGTCGGCTCGCGATCGCAGCTCGCCGCGCGCGACGCGACGCAGCGAGACGGTCGCGAGGCGTCGAAGCGCCCTCGCGGGCTCCGACCGCGCGACGGTCCGCGATGACGCGCTCGAGGGAGGCGGGCACGGAGGCGCGCGTCTCCAGTCGATCGCGCCGGTGTCTTCCTCGAACCGCCACGCCGTCGTCTCGTCGTCGTCGTCGTCGTCGTCGTCGTCGTCGAACCGAAGCAACATCTCCGCGACCTCGGGGCTGAGCGGCGACGTCGGCGCCGCCGGGCGCGACATCGGCCGCGGCGGCGACGCGCGCGGAGCCGCGCGCGACCCGCGAGCGACGACGCGCGGTGGACGCGTCGCGGCGACGTCGACCGCGGACGCCGCCCCGGCGCGCATGGGGGGAGTGCCGCGCTGTTGTAGTTGTCGGAGGCCGAACCTCGGTTCGTTGTTGCCTGAGCGCGACCGCATCCGGCAGCTGCCTGTCGCCACTGCCGCGGCCGACCGAGTGACCAGACCGAGCGGAGCGCTCAAGCCCTATTATTTCGCCGTGTACTTAAGCCGCGAAGGACGCGCGCTCGCTCCCTCTTTACGCGACGCTCGACAGCACGTCGTTGCGACAGACTTCAGGATGGTGAAGTTCCTCAAGGTGCGCGTCGTATCCTCGCTCGTCTCCGCGCTCGCGACGCCGCGCGGCGCCGTCCGCCGCGCGCGAAGATCCGTCCTCGCCGTCGTCCATTCCATTCACGACTCGCTCGCGCTCACCGTCTACGATTTCCCGCGCCGCGTCCTCCTCAGGCGAACAAGGTCGTCGTGGTCCTCAACGGCCGCTACGCGGGCAAGAAGGCCGTCATCGTCAAGAACTACGACGAGGGCACCTCCTCCCGCCCGTACGGGCACGCGCTCGTCTGCGGTCTTAGCACGTATCCCCGCAAGGTGCGCGAACGCTCGGCAGATGTGTTTTTTTCTCGCGCCCGCGACGACGACGGATGGAGACGAAACGCGCGCGCATCGCCGCGACGGAAGACGGCGCGCCTCGCGTCGCGCGCGCGCGCGTCGACCCTCCTCTCGACGCGCGCGCTCGCGACGCGCGCGCGTCCGACGATCGCGACGTCTCCTCGCGCCGTCGCGTCGTCGCGCGCGTCGCGCGCGGTCCGTCCGTCGTCGCCGCGCGAGCGACCGACGAGAAACCCTAGCAGCGCAGCGTTCATTTCGTTTCATTTCGTTCGCTCGCGCGTACCGTCGTTCGTCTTCTGACCGCCGTCCGTCCGTCCATCCTACTCTCGTCTTCTCTAGGTCACGAAGAAGCAGACGAAGAAGCAGCAGGACAAGCACTCGCGCGTGAAGACGTTCATCAAGACGGTGAACTACAACCACCTCATGCCGACGCGGTACACGCTGGACGTGGACCTGAAGACGACGGTGACCCCCGACGTTCTGGACAACGCGACGAAGAAGGTCGCGGCGAGGAAGGAGGCGAAGAAGGTTTTGGAGGAGCGGTTCAAGACGGGCAAGAGCCGGTGGTTCTTCACGCGCCTCGCGTTCTGATCGTCGATTTGCGTTGTTAGAACGGCGGGGAGGATGGAGAAGATAGCGGGTGCGACGATTTGATGACTTTCTTGTGATGACGACGATCGATCAAAACGTCTCTACTTATACATACACGCGGTGCCTCGCGGCCGGCGACCGACGCGTTTTTTTCCTCAGCATCGGTACGACCCCGGCCCCGGGGTGTCGACCTTGCCCGCGTCCTCGCCCTTCCCGAAACGCTTCCCTCTCGTGAACCCGACGGACGGCGCGCTCCTCCTGGCGCTGCGAATCTGTAGCGCGTGCGTACGGTGTGTAAAGAAAAGTTGATCGGTCAGTCGATCGGCGTCGCGGTCGATTCTCGGTCGATGAACGCGACCAGAGTGAAAGCGAGAGACTGGAAGAAAACGATGAAACGAGTTCGCGAACGATCGATCGATCCGCCGACGGACCTGCGCGCCGAGTCCGCCCGGTCCCGGGGGCTCGACCGCGGGCCCCGGCCCCATCCTCCCTCCCAAGATCGCGCTCGCCTGCTCTCGACTCAAGCTCGCCTTCGCGGCCTGGTCGCGGTAGCACGTCCCGAACGACGCGGACGGCGCGCGCCGCCGGCCGCTGCGCGTCTGCGGACCGACGGAGCGCTCCGCTCGAAACGCGCCGGGTCCGGGCCCGGAGCCGCCGTCGCGCTCGTCCGCGCGCTTCTTCGCGCCGTCGCCTATCGCGCGCTTGTCTCGCGTGAACGCGATCGACTTGTACGGCGAGTTCGTGAGCGAATCCTTCAGCGTGTACCGCGTCGACGGCGGCGCGTCTCTCCCGGCTTCCACCGCGCCCGACGACACCTCTCGACTCCCGCGCGTGAACGAGATCGTCGCGCCGGTCTCTTTGGTGCTGTCCGGCTGCTTCCCGAGCGACGGCGGCAGAGGGTACGTCCCCGGGTCCGGCGCGCGATTGCGCTTCGGCGCGGTCGCGAATCGATGCGCCTTGCCGAACGCCGCGCGCGGGCACGTGCGACGCTCGGCGAGGATCTGCGGCGGGTCGTTCAAAGCGTCGTTCGAAGCGACGTCGGGGTGGAGTCGAAAGGCGTCAGAAGCGGAGTTGAAAGGCATCGCGGTGTGTCGGGATTGAAAGCGAGGGACCCTGTGCGGAGAGAAATGACCGCCGGGAGAGAAAGTCCTTAAGGAACGGCGTTCACCACGGCGACGCGGTCGTATGGGGACCAGTGTGAACGCGGTCGTACGGGAACCGGCGTGATGAATCAATCGATCAGAACGCGCCTGATCCCCGACGGCGGCGGCGGGCGCGTAGGCGCCCGGCCCCGGGACCGCGTACGACGGCGGCCGCGGCGCTTTCGGGGAGTCCGGCTTCTCGAGCCAGGGGAACCTGGACGCGGTCGCGAACCCGACGGACGGGGACGTGCGCTTCCCCGCCTCCACCTGCTCGCCGAATTGCGACCTCTGCATCGACGCTCTCTCGCCCGCGAACGCCGACGGCGACGTTCGCATGGAGAGCTTGGAGGCGTCGGAGGCGAGGAGAGGGTCGCGCGGGGTGATCGTGTCGTTCGCGTTCGCGTTCGCGTCGTTCGCCGCGACGGCGGCGTCCGCGGACGGCGTCGGCGGCGCCTCGACGTCCTGCGGGGATGAGAGGAGGGAACGGGGCGGACGATGAGGGCGGTGTCGGAGGAAACAAAATATTGGATGAGATGATTTTTCGATGATGATATCTTGGCGTTCGACGAGATGCGCCCGTCGAGGGCGCTGCCTGCCGCGGGGGGAGGAGGAGAAGACAGAGGCGCGCGCGAACGTCGCGGGACGCACCATCGTCGCGTCCTCAGCGGTCGTGGACATCCTCGTCCTCTGCGTCGCGCGAGGATGCGAATGAAAGCCTCCGACGTGTGTCCGATCGGATCGACTGTTATCGATGGTTTCATCGTTGGCTCAGAAAGCGCGTGTTTGAGAGGCCCGAAAATCCATTCGCGACACCAACGCGCGATCAGTCAGAGTAGTCGCCAAAACGTAGTACGACGAACTGTGCGGCTCAGCGCCGCGCCGGCGGCGACCGCGCGCGCACCGCGCGAGGCGTCGTCCGAGAACCGTCATCACTCGCCGATCGCGCGCGGGGCGCGGCGCGCGACGACGACGACGATGACGACCGATCGCGCGCCCGACGCCGACGCCGACGCCGACGGAGCGGCGGCGATCGTCGACGCGCGCGAGCTCGAGCGCGCGGTGCGCGACATGCTCCGCGCGCTCGGGGAGGACGTCGAGCGCGAGGGCCTGCGCGACACGCCGAAGCGCGTGGCGAAGGCGCTGGCGTTCGCGACGCGCGGCTACGCGATGAGCGCGGTCGACGCCGTCGGGTCCGCGCTGTTCAACGAGCCGGGACTCCGCGAGGACCAGGAGAGGGAGGCGGCCGCGGCGGGAGGATTTGAGAGGGGAGCGGAGGAGGACGGGGGGGAGGAGGAGGATGACGACGACGACGACGACGACGACGACGCGCGCGGGCGATCGCGCGCGGGGGTCGTCGTCGTCAGAGACATCCCGTTCTTCAGCACGTCCGAGGACGACCTCATGCCGTTCTACGGGCGATGCCACGTCGGATACGTCCCGAGAGACGGCGTCATCGTGGGGCTGTCCAAGGTGGCGAGAGTCGCGGAGGTGTTCGCGCGGCGCGTGCAGACGCCGTCGCGTCTCGCGCGCGACGTCGCGGAAGCGCTCGACGCCGGCGCGTCCCCGCGCGGGGTGTCGGTGTTCCTCGAGGGATCGCAGATGGGGCCGTTCGGTCCATCGCGGCGCGTCGGCGCCGCCGCGCTCGGGTGCTTCGTCGACGACGGCGAGGACGGCGACGCGGAGGGGTATCGCGAGGAGTTCGAGGCGATGCTCGGCGCGAGCGTGGGACGCGGCGTCGGGCCCGGCGTCGGGTTGCGCGGCGGCGGCGGCGGGGCGCGGATCGAATCGTCGCTCGCGTCGAGGCGGTTCGCGGATCGAATCGCCGCGACGAGATATTATCCCGACGAGAGCTGCGGGTGCCTCACGCCGAGAAGCCATCCAGGCGGCGACGGCGACGACGAGGCGTGGACGAGCGCGTCGACGGCGACCGCCGCGGACGTGACGGGGGAACCGAACGAAAACGGAAACGAAAACGATGACGATGACGAAAACGAAAACGAAAACGGAGAAGAAGACCTGGCGACCGGCGCTGCGACCGTCGACGGCGACGCGTCCGACCGCGGGTCGTCGCCGTCCGCGTCGAACGCGTCCTGCGAGGAGCAGGACGTCGACGGCGGGAGCGGGAGGGGGAGGGGGAGCGACGTCGAGACGCCGCCGCCGATCCCGATCGCGCCCGCGGCGGCGGCGCACGCTGTCGAGCGCATGATGCGCGCGCTCGGGTTGGACAAGCGACCGCCGGGAGGGGGGTCCGCGTCGATGTCGGAGGCGAAGCTGGTCGCGACCGCGCGGAAGTACGCGGACTTGATGGCCGCGTCGAGGGCGGGGCACGGCATGCCGCGGCTGGGCAACGGAGGGAAGGGCGAGGCGGCGAAGAAGCGGAAACGCGGCGTCGGCGTCGGCGACGGCGACGGCGCGACGAAACCGGAAACCTCCCCCGCCGCCGCCGCGACGACGACGACGACGACGACGACGACGATGACGATCGAGCGCGACGTCCCGCTCGCGACGCTCTGCGAGCACCACCTCCTGCCGTTCCACGGCGCGGTGCACGTCGCGATCATCACGGCGAACTCCGGATCGGGCGCGCGCGCGCCGTCGCGCGACGTCCTCGAATCCGTCGTCGCGCGGCACGGCCGCCGACTTCAAGTCCAGGAGCGGCTCACGCGCGACGTCGCGAGGGAGATCAGAGAGCTCACGAACGCCGCGGGCGTGATGGTCGTCGCGCGCGCGTCGCACCTGTGCATGATCGCGCGCGGGGTGGAGAAGCCCGGGAGCACGACGTGCACGAGCGCGTGTTTGGGCGCGTTCGCGAGAGGGCGGGGGGGCGCGACGCGCCGCGCGTCGTTCTGGCGCGCGCTGGAGGGCGGGCAGAGTTCGGTGGTGGTGACGACGACGACGGGGGTTGGGGCGGGGGGCGGCGACGCGGAGAACGCGGGGGCGACGCGAGCGCGAGCGAGCGACTGACGAGGCGACGCCGCGAGATGAGGGTATTACTGTAGGTACTTCCGTACTTCTCTCGCGTCCGTCGGTGCGGTGTTCTGTTGTTAAAAAAAAGTCTAAGCCTTATCATCAGAGCGACTGGAGCACCTGGAAGATCGTGAACGCGAACGACGCCGGGATCGACAGCGCGAGCGCGGTCTGAATCGGCAGCGGCAGCTCCCCGTCCGGCGTCTTCCGCACGTTCCGCACGCGCGAGTTTCGCGCGATCACCGAGTTCCCGACGCCGGAGACCGCCCCTCCGGCGACGACGACCGCGGCGGCTTCGTACGCGTCGACGACGGTGGCGCCGACGGCGGCTTTCGCGCCCGCGCCCTTCGCGGCGCCTCCCGCACCCGCCTTCGCGGCGCCGAACCCGAGCGCCGCGAGGCCGCCGCCGGCGGCGATCTTCTCCAGACGCGTCTTCGGCTTCTCCTTGCTGAGTTGCATCCCTCGCTTCGCGCCCTTCGTCGCCTCGGGGGCTTCCACCTTGAGCTCCGCGAGGTTCGCCTTCGCCGCCTTGCCGGACACCTTCGCGGTCGACGACTGACCGGCGGTCTTCGGGATCGGCGCGGTCTTCACGACCTGCGCGCTCGAGTACGCCTTCGACGACGACGACGACGACGACGGCTTCGGCTTCGAGGGCGTCGGTGCCGCCGCCTTCTTCGGCGCGGCCGCGGGCGCCGCGACCGGCATGGTCGCGACCGCCTTCGTCACCGGCTTCGCGACCGGGACGTCGTACGTCGCGTAAAAGTCCGCGACCGGGTCCGACGCGACGACCGCCTTCGACGACGCCGCGCTCTTCTTCACCGGCGCGGGAACCTCGTACTTCACCTCCGGCAGCGCCGCCGACGACGCGCGCACGCCGGGGACGGCGCGGCCGCCCGCGGAGGCGGGGACGGCGCGCTTCACCGTTGTCGCCGGCGCGGTCGCGGGAGAGGAGGGCTTCTTCCCCTTCTTCACGTCCGCGGCCGCCTCGAGGACGCGCGCGGTCTCCGTGCCCTCGAGGCGCGCGGTGACCGCGTGCGCGGGGCCCGCGGAGGACTGATCGAGGAGGAGCGAGACGCCGAGCGCGACGGACGCGGTCTTGAGAACGCGCGTCGTCGTCGTCGTCGCTCGCGCGTCGTCGCCGTCGTCGCCGCGAAGGTCGGCGGCGGCGGCGGCGGGCGCGGGCGAGGCTTTCCGGCCGCGCTTCGGCGCCTGCGGATAGGGTGGAGGACGCGGCGTCAGGAGATGGACGCGGGGTCGCTCGGAGTTTCGATCGTTCCGATTGCGTTTCGAGATCCGGATAAACGAGCCGCGCGCGGGGGCGACGCGCGGCGCTGCGACGTGGTCCGACGGCGGACGCGCACCTTGGCGGCGACGCGGGGGGCGACCCCCAGGAAGACGCTCTGACCGAGCGCGGTGGCAGCCATCGTGGTCGGTACCGTGAGAAGCGCGCGCGGAGATGACACGCGCGGCGTTCGTTCGCATCCGCCGGTTGGCGGTCGCGGTCCGCGGTCGTTCGCTTTCCAACTGGCGTCGAGCGCGACGTTCTGGTTGGCCGGCGGCAAGATTCGGTGCTCCGATGACTAATTGCGCATACGCAGCGAGCGCGTACGTACTACGCGAACGGACGCCGCGCCGGAGAAAAAAATTAAGTGCTCACGAAACCAAACGGTGACATCCAGGCACTCCCCGGATGGCGGCGACGACGGCCGCGCGCGCGGACGACGGCGCGCCGTCCGCGCCGTCCGCGAGCGCGAAGCGCATCGTGGAGATGAAGCAGGCGCTCGTGGAGCACGTCAAGGCGGGGCGATACGAAGACGCGCTCGCGACGTGCGACGAACGTGCGTCGACGTCTCGCAGTCTCCCAGAGGCAGTCCGTCGTCCTTCCCCGCGCCCTTCCCTCCGCTCGCGCTGATGACACCCCGCGCGCCTCTCTCTCTCTCTCTCTTCGCAGTCGCGGCGCTGGCGCCGAACGACGCGATCGTCGCGCAGTATGCGCAGGTGTTGCGTCAGAAGATCGAGCTCGACGACGACGAGAGCGACGACGACGACGACGAGGAGGGAGACGCGACATCGTCGTCGTCATCAGACGACGACGCGTCGGGCGACTCCTCCTCCGAAGCGAGCGACGCGACGTCGTGAAGGAAGCAGGGGACGACTCGATTCGACCTATCACGTTGTTGTTGTTTATAATAAATACGCTGTTGTACTCTCTGTCGTATCAGCCGCGAACGAACGCGAAGGGCCCGCCTCTTCTACCGCCTGAACGCGAACGGCGCGAGCGCCCTCCGCTTCGGCGGCTCGCGCGTCTTTTTCCCCCGCGGCGCCATCTCCTCCCCGCCGATGACGGCGACGCTCCCTCTGCCAACCTCAGCCTTCTCAGAAGACTCCCGCCCCCCGCGTGTCGCCTCCAGCCCCTTCCTCTTCTCCTCCGCCCAGAGCTGATCGCGCCGCTCGCGGTCCACCCTCTGCTGCGCGTCGAGGCCAAACTTTTGCTCCCGCGTCGCGCGCCGTTTGGCGTCGGCGGCGGCGGCGTCCTCCCTCGCGATCGCCGCGCGTTCATCCGCGGCCACGCGCGCGTCGAACTGCACGTCCACACATTTAGCGAACGGAACGTCGGGGTGGAATTCAAAGGCGTCAGAAGCGGAGTTGAAAGGCCTTCGTCGAGGTGTGCGCGTCGGGATTGAAAGCGAGCGGCGGCGGGCGGAGAGACTCGCAATCACCGGGAAAAGTCCTCGCGCGGGGACCCGCGCGAATCAGAACGCACCTCCATGTCCCGCCGCCGCTCCTCCGCCAGCCGCGCTTTCTTCTTCGCGAGCTCGTCGTCGAGGTCGCTCAGCGTCACGACGCTCGCGCCCGCCGCGGGGCGGCCGCGCACGGGCCCGAGGTCCATCCGCGGCGCGGGCCCGACGCCGACGAGCATCGGCGTCCCACGCTCGCCCATCTCGCGGTCGAGACGTTTCATCAGCTCTGCGACTCGACGGCCTCCCGGCGGCTCCGGCGCGCCCTTCAACCGCGCGAAGAGCTCCTCGAGCGGCACCTCCGGCTCGGGTTGCGGCGGTTTCGGCGTCGCCTTCGTCTTCGGCGCCCCCCTCCCCGGGACCGCGCCGCTCGGTTCGCGGATCTGACGCAGCAGCCATCGCGCGCCCGCGTCGTTCGGGCGCGCGCGCAGGACGTTGAACAGGACGCGCTCCGCCTCCGCGACGCGGCCCTTCGCGGCGAGCGTGGACGCGACCGCGAGATGTGCGGCGCCCGCGACGTCGTCGTCGGTCGTCTCCCGTACGTCCGGGAGGGCGCCCGCGTCGTTCGGATTGGACGTGCTCGCGCGCTGCCGCCGCGGTCGTCGCGCCGCGTCTGCGTCTCGTCCGTCGTCGCATTTCGCGTCTTCCGCGGTAGTTCTCTCCTTCGCCTTCTCCGCGCGCGCGTTGAAGGCGACGCGCGCGCGGTCGTTCGCGTCCCTTCGGACCTGCGCCTCCGCGAGGACGTGCGGTCTCGGTTCGCGGTGGCCCGGCGCGAGGTTCGCGAGCTGCGTCATGACGCGCCGCGGCCGCCGCGCGTCGTCGTTGTGCGATGGAGAGGGGGGGGAACGCATTCTTTTGCCACTCAGGCGGGCCATTCCATACAAAAAAAGTTCACCGGTCAGTTGAAAGGGGGAGCGATCAAATGTTGAAACCAGGCGATGGGTGAAAAACTTTTGTAGACCCCACGTCAACGACGAGCTCCGACACGCGCGTTGCCAAACTTGGCTCGAGACGAGAGAACCGAATCCACCCAGCCGCGTCACTGTCACGCGCGCCTCCACGCGCGCGCGCGCACGTCGTCGTCATGTCGCGAGGACGAGGAAACACGCGGGAGATGAACATCGCGCGCGAGACCGTGAGCAAGGAGGAGAAGTGCGTGTTCGCGCGCGCGCGCCGTCGTCGTCGTCGTCGTTCTTCGATCCCTCGCGGGGAATGGAATGGGATGGATCGATCTTCTTCGATTCGCGTCCGATTCTCGCCCCCGACCCGCGAACCCGACCCACCTCACGTCGCCGCCCCTCCCGTCCCTCCCCCAATCGCGCGCGTCGCCTCCGCGCGTCCATGATCCAGGATCACGAAAAAGTCCGAGAAGGGGTACTTCGACCGCGATAACATCAAGTGGGTGGACTGGGAATCAGAGCGGAAGCAGCTCGAGACGGTGACGGGCGCGGATGCCGTCGCGCGGAGCGCCGCGGCGAAGCTGCACTTTCCGACGACGAAGTCGAGGGTGTTTTGCGTCGTGGACGACTCCTTCGACGCGTTCGCGACGGGGAAGTTGCCGCCGTAGGGAGGACGGGCGGGCGGGTGGTTGAACCTCGGGAGGGTCGTCGACGACAGAGACGGAGACGTAGACGCTGATAGAAGGCTGAGCTTGTACAACGAAAAAAAGAAAAACTCTGGAAAAACAAACGCGTCTCGTCGCGTCGTCGTCGCCTCACTCGCGCTCCCCTCCTCCGCAGACGGACGCCGGCGGCGGCGCGGTCGTCGCGGGGTGACCCGCGGTCCCGATGAACCCCGACCCCAACCGCGGGACCTGACCGAGCGCGAGCTGCTCGATCGCGAGACGCGGCGACACTAACCCCGCGGGCGGCGCCGCCGAGCGCGCCGCCGTCGTCGCCGTCGCCGTCGCCGTCGGCCCCGGCCATCGCAGCGCGTCGTAGTCGCGACCGACGACCGACGGCGTCGACGGTGGCGGCGGCGGTGGCGGCGGCGCGTCGCGTCGCTCGCGTCGCGTCAGATCCACGACGATCTCTTCCAACCTACCCAGTCGCGCGTCCGCGGCGCGTCGGTGGCGGCGAGCCTCGATCTCGTCGCGGCTCGCGCGCTCCTCCACCTCTCGCCACCGCGACTCGTTGCGCTCGAGGAACGCGCCCCACGCGTCGCGAAGCTCGACAACCGCGGAGAACGCGACGGATGCGTCGGCGTCGGCTCGGTTCGGCGGCGTTTGAGGCGGCGGCTCGACGCGCGCCTCCGCGTCGGCGCGCAGCGCGGCGACTTCCGCGCGCCACGTCCGCGTCTCTCTTAGCATCGTCACCTCCTCGAGGACGGCGTCGCGGGTCGACTTGATCCGCGTCTCGAGGTTCTCCTTGCTCGCCTTCGCCTTCGCCGCCGCCTTCGCCGCCGCCTTCGCCGCGGCCGCGGCGGCGGCGGCGGCGGCTGCGGCGGCGGCGGCGGCGGGGGAGGCGGGACTCGAAGCGCCCTCCACGCCGTCCACCGCGTCCGCGAGCACCCACAGCGGGTCCGAGGCGCTGCTCGGGGCTGCCGCGCGCGTCGCGGGCGTCGCGACGACGACGCGCGGCGCCCTGGGCTTCTTCCGCGTCGTCGTCGTCGTCGTCTTCTTCGCTGCTTTCGGCGCGCGCGGGGGCTTCGCGGCGGCGCCGGGGTTGCCAGGGTTGCCAGGGTCGCGCTTCTTCTTCTTCGTCGGCGAGGGGCGCGTCGGTCGCTCCTCGCGATCGTCGTCCTCGACGACGTCGTCGTCCGGGAGCGACGGCGCGGCGCGCTTGCGTCCGCTCCGGCGCGTCGCGCGCGCGCGCGCGGCGTCCGTCGCGGCGGCGGCGTCGTTCGCGTCCGAGCCCTCGCGCGCGTCGTCGTCGTCGTCGTCGTCGAGGTCGCCGCCGTCCTCCTCGACGTTGCAAACCTCCGCGGCCTCGCGCGTCGCCTCGCGTTGCGGCGGCGGCGGCATTTGCGGCGGCGGATCTTCTTCCTCCTCCTCTTCCCCGCGATCGTCGCGCGTCGCGTCCGTCGCGGCGTCGGCGTCGGCGTCGGCGACGGCGTCGACGCGCGCGTCCTCGCTCGACGCGTCTTTTTCGTTTTCTTCGCGCTGCCGCTGCTGCTGCACGTCTTTTCGCTTCGCGCGCGCGTTGGGGACGGGGCGCGCGGACGCGAGCTGCTGCTTGACGCGCGCGGCGGCGTGCACCGCGGCGTCGCGACGGACGCGTTCGGACATGGCGCGCGCTGGATACGGTCGCGGCGGAGGCGCGCGCGGGGACTGACTATCCGCGCGGGGGCGGCGCGCGGGGGCGGGCGAGTTCGTCGGTGGGTATGGTGGTCGTGAGACGAACCGAACTGAACGCGAACAGAATCTGTTCGTCGTCGTCGCGTTTCCCGCGTGAAACGAAAGTTGAAACCGCGGCCTCATCACTCGCCGCGCCGCGCGGCCATGACCTCGGTCGACCCGTACCCCGCCCCCGGCGGCGGCGGCTCCATCAGCGACGCCGAGGTCGGCCCCGCGCCGCCCCCCTCCGTCGAACCGCTCTCCGCCCCGGCCGGGTACGACGGCGGCGACGACCCGTCCGTCTCGCTGCAGATCGAGATCACCGACCCGCATCGCGCGGGCGAGGGCCTGTCGAAGCACGTGGAGTACGTCGTGACGTACTGGACGTCCGGCCTACCGAAGTTCGCGAGCGCGTCCGGGCGCGTCGCGAGGCGGTACTCCGAGTTCGAGTGGCTGTGGCGCGCGCTGAGCGCGAGCGCGGACGGCGTGCTCGTGCCCGCGCTCCCGGGCAAGACGCTGAGCGCGCCGCTGAGCGACGACCCGGGGAGCGTCGCGATCGAGCGCCGACGGCGAGATCTTGGCGTGTTCGTCGCGCGGATCGCGCGTCATCCGCTCATGCGCGCGAGCGACGACGTGCGGACGTTCCTGGAGGAGAAGGACCGCGGGGCGTGGAAGGAGAGGGTGCCGTGGCACGAGCGCGGGGTCACGTCCGACGCGATCCGCGCGACGCAGGAATTTTTCGGCGGCGCGGCAAACGCGCGAGCGTCGTCGTCGTCGTCGGCGTCGTCGTTCATCGACGTCCCGAACGCGCCGAACGTCACGAACGACGGCATCGTCGAGGACGCGCGCTTCGTCGAGATCGGCGAGTACGTCGGCGAGCTGAAGCAGCGCGTCGACGCGCTGTTGGAGGCGACGACGGCGGTGACGAAGCACCACGCGGGCGCGGCGGCGGCGGCGACGGCGTTCGCGGCGGCGTGCGCCGACCTGGACGACGCGGAGTTACGCGCGTGCGCCAACTTCCGCGCGATGGACGCCGCGTCCGCGACCGTCCCAATTCGATGGAGCGCCGCGAGCGCTCTATTCGCGGCGAGCGCGGCGCCGTCGGACGCGTTGGCTGACGCCGTCGCCGACGCGTTTCGCGAGCCGCTTCGCGCCGCGTCGGAGTTGTGCGCGTCCGCGACGCACGCGCGCGATCGACGGAGGCAGCTCGTGGACGCGTACAACAAGCTGTGCGCGGAGATCAGCGCTATCGACGCGAAGATCGTGGCGCTCGGCGTGCCCGAGCTCGGGAGCCCGAAGCGAATGGAGAGGGACGCGCTCGAGCTTCGCGCTTCGGACGCGAGGATCGCGCGGACGCATCTCGGGGGGAGGTACTCTCGCGCGGTACTCGTGAGCGACCGCGAGCTGTGTTGGTTCCACGGCGCGCTCGCCGCGAGCATGGGGGACGCGCTGAAGGCGTACGTCGCGTCGCACGGCGCGGCGGCGGGGCGGGCGGCGCGCGCGTTGGCGGACGCGCGCGAGGGATTGCGGGACGCGACGGCGGCGCCGCCCGACGCGTTTCTTCCGCCGCGATGATTGGTTATGATGATGATTAGCGCGAGATGCGCGCGTCGGCGGCGGTATCATATTGGTCGGGCGTGTTGTAAAAGCTATCATACGACGGCCGTCACTTTAACGGTATTATTAAGTACTCTACCTTCACTTCGCGCGCGCGCCGGGCTCGTCAGCTCGTGAGAAGCTCGAGGTACTTCGCCACGCTCTCGTCGTCCAGCGGCACGACGTGCGCCCACTGCGGGTATAAGATAGGCGATGAAAAGTTCATTCATCGGTCAGTTGAAAGGGACCCACGCGATCAAACGTTGAAACCGAGCGGTGGGTGAAACACGCGACTACACGCGCCTGGTGCTCGTGCGTCGCCGCGCCTAGCCCGAACGCCTCCGCGACTTTCCTCCCCTGCGCCGGCGGGTTCATCTCGTCCTTCTTCCCTATGACGTGCAGCGACCTCACGAGCGGCTCCGGCGGCGCCGCGACGACCGCGGCGACCGACTCCGGGACGGCCTCGTCCCACTCCCCCGCGGCTCGGAGCTCGACGGATCTGAGCTTTTCCACGTCGGCGCCGCGCGCGGTTGGGAACGCCGCGCCGACGACGAGCGCGTAACGCGGGCGGTGCGCCCTCGACGGTCCGACACCGCGGCCGCACGCGATCGCGGCGAGCATCGCGCCCTGGGAGAAGCCCATCAGCCCGTCGAACGGCCAAAGGTGGTCGAGCAACGCGAGCGAGTCGTCCGCGCCGTCGAGCGATTCCGCCTCAGGGCCGTTCCATACGAGCGAACGTCGGGGTGGAGTTCATAGGCGTCAGGTGGAGTTGAAAGGCGCCGAGGGCGGGGATTGAAAGCGAGGTGTGGGCGGAGAGACACGCCGGG
>MDSW01092854.1_pt1 | contig 20982 bp, 21 predicted proteins | sample 811171 | NCBI WGS metagenome assembly MDSW01 (sample SAMN05326641, study PRJNA326480) | marine metagenome | isolation source: seawater | place: Atlantic Ocean: North West | collected 2012 | reverse complement strand
TGAATTCACCAGAATTACTTTTCCGTTTTTAATATTTGTAAGTTTATCTTCTTTATTATCAGGTATTTTAAATACGAATAATAAATTTGCCGCTGCAGCCGCGGCACCAATAGTTTTAAATATAGTATTGATTCTATTTCTTATAATTTCTTTCTATTATAACGCAAGTATTGCAAAAAGTTTGTCAATTGGTGTAACTTTAGCAGGTATTCTTCAATTTATAGTATTAGTCATTTTTACAAAAAAGTTTTATTTTCCAAGTGTAAAACTCATTTTCAGGTTTAATGAAAAAATAAAACTTTTTTTCAAAAAATTATTGCCAAGCATATTTTCATCAGGAATAACACAAATTAATATACTTATCGGAACTATCATTGCCTCCTTTCAATCTGGGGCCGTATCTTATTTGTATTACGCTGATAGAGTTTATCAAATAAATTTAGCAATTGCTGGAATTGCTGTGGGGACAGTTGCATTACCTAGTCTCGCAAAAAGTATAAAATCAAAAGATCAAAGATCTATTGATACGATTCAAAATAAATCTGTTGAATTATCTTTATTGCTTTCAGTTCCAGCGACATTTGGATTATTAATTTCTTCAAAACAAATAGTAAACTGTTTATTTGGTTATGGATCTTTTGATAGCGTAGATGTTATTTATACTTCATTAGCATTGACATTTTTTGCAATTGGAGTTCCTGCATTTGCTTTAATCAAAGTATTATCAAACTTTTATTTTGCAAGAGATAATACAAAGCTTCCCTTTTATGTATCTTTTATCACAATGATTATTAATATTGTTATAAGTGTTTCTTTATTTAAAAAATATGGTTTTATAATTATTCCAATAGCCACTTCTATTTCAACTTGGGTAGCAGTATTAATTTATTTCATTTTATTAAACAAAAATAAATTTATCAATTTTGGAAATAAAGTTTTATTAAATTTTTTTAAAATTTTAGTTGCAACATTGTTTATGTCTCTTTTCCTTTATTTTGGTTTGGATTATTTTGAGGATAAGTTTGAATATTCTTACAAATTTAAATTAATTTATTTGTTAATTATGATAGGTTTATCAGCAGCTATATATCTATTTTTAACAAGGCTTTTTGGAATATTAAATCTTAAAAGTTATAAATTAAAATGAATAAAAACTTCAAGAAAGTAGTCTTCTCAGGAGTTCAACCAACTGGAAATCTTCATCTAGGTAATTATTTGGGAGCAATTAAAAACTTTGTAGAACTTCAAAAAACAATGGAATGTATATATTGTGTAGTAGATCTTCATGCAATAACTGTTTTTCAAAATCCAAATGAGTTGAAAAATAATATTCTTGAAACTGTAGCTGGTTTTGTAGCGTGCGGATTAGATTTTAAAAAAAGTATAATTTTTAACCAGTCCTCAGTTAGCGGACATGCAGAGCTGGCATGGATTTTTAATTGCGTATCAAGAGTAGGTTGGATGAACCGAATGACTCAGTTCAAAGAAAAAGCTGGATCTAATAAAGAAAATGCAAGCGTTGGACTATATGTTTATCCAAATTTAATGGCCGCAGATATTCTTTTGTACAAAGCTACTCATGTGCCTGTAGGAGACGATCAAAAGCAACATCTAGAACTGGCGAGAGATATTGCACAAAAATTTAATAATGATTTTAAAAATAATAATTTTTTTCCAATTCCTGAGCCTTTAATACAAAAAAATTTTTCTAGAGTAATGAGTTTAAGAGATGGAAAAAAGAAAATGAGTAAATCTGAAGAGTCAAATTATTCTAGAATTAATCTAAGTGATACTGCCGATGAGATAAAACAAAAAATTAAAAAAGCTAAAACCGATTCATTGCCCATACCAGAAAAAGTTGATGATTTAAAAAATAGGCCTGAAGCATTAAATTTATTGAATATTTATACTTCTCTAAAAAACTCAAAACTTGATAAAACATTAAAGGAAATGTCAGGTAAGGATTTTTCAAAATTTAAGGAAAATCTTTCTGAAATTCTAATTGATACAATTTGCCCCATAGGAAAAAAAATTAAAGATTTAAATAAAGATAAAAGTTATTTATTGAAAATTCTAAGAGATGGTTCAAGTAAAGCTAGAAAAGTTTCAGAAGCAAATCTAGGGGAAATTAAAGAAATTGTGGGATTTATTAAATAATATTTATGTGATAATAATCCTATTATGATTTATACAGAAAATACGCCTAATCCAAATGCAATTAAATTTTTGGGTGATAGAAAGTTTTCAGAAATAGGTGTTAAAGAATTTCAGAAAACAGATTTAAAAAAAATTGATAATAATTTCGTAAAAAATTTACTAAATTTTAATGGTGTAGATTTAATTTTAATTTCTGAGGATTTTATAAGCGTCAAAAAAAATGATAAAGTTGACTGGCAAACTCTTAAGCCATCAATCATATCAACGATAAATGATTATTTTGAAAAAAATCAACAACCTATATTATTGAAAAAAAGCGATACAATCTCAAAAAAAGAGAGTGACAGTTTAGTAGTACAGGAAATAAAAAAAGTTTTAGATAGTAAAATTAGACCTGCAGTTTCAAAGGATGGAGGAGATATTGAGTTTGTATCTTTTAATGACGGAACAGTTAAAGTCCAACTAAAAGGAAGCTGCTCTGGTTGCCCTAGCTCCATAATGACTCTTAAACAGGGAGTACAAAACTTATTGCGCCATTATGTTAAAGAAGTGAAAAATGTAGAGGCGCTTTAATTAGATGAAAAAAAACACCCAATCGCCTTATAGAGATCAACTTATAGAATTAGGTAAATTATACAAAATAAATGAACTGAAAGTTTATGCAAAATCAAGAAAAAATTTAACCGTTTCCCAAATTGAATTAATTTTATTAAAAAATAAAATTAGATTACCCGAACAAAGTTATAACAAGAAAAAAATAGCGGAAATAAGATTTAAAGAACAAGTAATAACTAATGTTGTAATTACATTGTGTTTAATTACATTTATAGTTAGCTTATTAAGTGTTAGGCCTTATATTAAATTAGTCACAAGTGAAATTAAATTTACTCATGTGGCTAAAGAATACAAATCCGGTTTTAAAAAAATTGATGAAGAAAAAAGTTCACAAAAAAATAATTTTAATAGTAAAGACCCCGGAGAAGATTATGTAGGATTTGATACTAAAATAACATTGAATTTATTTGAAAATTTAAAATATGATTTAAAAAGCATAAGATTAGGCCAATCAGTTAAACCAGTTTATTTATCAAAGCTTCCTAAGGATTTAAACAAAATCAAAAGTACACAAAAAAAGAAAAATACTTTTATTAAAATCATAATGCCATTAATTTTAGATGAAAATTCTAAAATATCAGAAGATAGAAAAAAACTTTTTAAAATTTTAAACAAACCTTCAAACACGAGAGGAGAAAAGGTGTGGTTAAAAAGAAGGTTTAAAGATTATCAAATAGACAATGAGGATATTGCTGAACTTAAATTAAAGATGGATACGATTCCGACCTCATTGGCTATTGCTCAAGCAGCAAAAGAGAGTGGATGGGGTACATCTAGATTTGCACTTGAGGGTAATGCGATGTTCGGTCAATGGACTTGGGGCAAGGATGGCATTGAACCTGCGGAAAAAGAAAAAAATCGTGGTCATAAAATTTTGAGATTTCCAATGCTTAGATCATCCGTAAAATCCTATTTGCATAATCTTAATACACATAGAGGTTATAGAGAATTTAGGGAGCAAAGATCAGAATTAAGAAGTAAAAACCGAAATATATCTGGACTTGATCTTGTAAAATATCTTTATAATTATGCTGCGACAGGAACTGATTACGTGAAAACCTTAGAAAAAATAATCTCACAAAATAATCTAACAGATTTTGATAATTCGGTTTTAATGAATTCGAGCAGATCTAGCTCCCTTACTTTGTAAGTTATAGATTTGCAATTACGAACTGGATTCCCAGCCATCTGTAAAAACCGTTATTTTCTCTTAATGAACAATTTATTCTACCTCGTTCGGTGATAAATTTACCTGAGAGCTCTATGTTTAATTTATATTTATTTTCAAATTCTATCATTGAATTTCTCCATTTATCTTCTTCATTAGAAAAACAGTTTATATTTTCTAAATTATTTAAATTATCGTAGAATTGAATACTTACTTTTGGTGGATTGTTGCTATCATTTATGTACCTATTTTCTGGCTCAATTGATTTAAAAGGGAAAGGTAAGGTTTGAAGTATTGTCTTAAATCTTTCAACTTCACCATATTTTTCATTTATAGGAAATCTTGGCATCTCAAAATAATTTTTAGTGTGATCTACCACACCTGAATGTTGGCCAAAAGCATATTTAAATCCAAGATCAATCACAATATTTTTTAAAGCTGTGCTGTATTCACCGAAAGGGTATGAAAAAAAATTTGAATTTTTTCCAAGATTTTGTTTAAAAATATTTATTGAATTAGTTAAATCTTTTTTAATCTCACTCTCTGTAAAATCAATAAGATAGTCATGTGTATGACTATGATTTCCGATTTCAACAAAATCGTATTTTTCTATTTCTTTAATATTTTCCCAACTCATATATCCCTTTTTGCCTACCTCTCTAGTGCTTATAAAGAGTATAAAAGGAATTTGAGAATCTTTTAATATTGGCCAAGCTTTATTGTAAAAAGATTGGTAGCCGTCATCAATAGTAAGCAGGATTTTTCTTTCTTTTTTATTGTTATTTAACTCGTTTTCAAAATTAGAGGGATTTACAAATTTTATACCCCTATCTTTAATCATTTTAATATGTTCTTTAAAATCTTCTATTTTAATGTTTGTTGATGGGTATTTATTTTCTTCAAATCGATGATACATAATTGATATAATTCCATAATCTTGGATATTGTTGGCTAGAACGGTTGAATATTGTTTGTTAAGTGGAAATAAAAAAATTATAAATATGATTATGATTAAAGATTTTTTAATTATAAATTTCACAGGCAAAAATGACTCACTTGGTTTAAGAGTTAATAATAATTTTTTTATTAAAAAGCTTGAACCTACTATAAGAAATAATGATTCACTTGTGAACAATATATTTGAATTTATTAAACAAAAAAAAGCAAATATTGATAAAAATTTTTCTGTTATTGTTAATATCGGTCCTGGCAGCTTCTCAGGAATAAGAATTTCCCTTGCTGTGGCAAAAGGTATAAAAATAGCAAAGGGGACAAATCTTTATGGATATAATGGACTGGATTTAGCTAAATTTGACCTTGAAAATATTGATTTACTGATTAAAAAAAATTTAATAGAAAATAATTTGATTAAACCGGTGTATTCAAGTTAAATTATACTAGAATTTGATTATGAGTAATATTGAAGATAAGTGTAAAGCGAAAGGAGTCAGACTTACTGACCAAAGAAAAGTTATTGCAAGAGTGATGTCAGACTCAAAAGAAACTTATGGTTCAAAAGATCATCCCGATGTAGATGAACTTCATAAACGTGTAACTAAAGTTGACGAAAAAATTAGCATCGCCACTGTTTATAGAACAGTCAAACTTTTCGAAGAAGCCGGAATAATAGAAAGACATGATTTTAAAGAAGGTAAATCCAGGTATGAACCATTAACAGACGAGCATCACGACCATTTAATAGATGTTAATAGTGGGGAAATAATAGAATTTGTTGATAAGGATATTGAGGAGTTACAAAAAAAAGTTGCCCAAAAACTTGGTTATAAACTAGTAGATCATAAATTAGAATTATACGCTCAAAAAATCAAAAAAAATTAATATTTTGTCTAAAAAAATTTTTATTAAAACTTTCGGATGTCAAATGAATGAGTATGATAGCAATCGTATTGCTGACATAGCAAAAGAGCAGGGATATATCAGAACAGAAAATTTTAGAGACACAGACTGTTATGTTTTAAATACTTGCCATATTAGAGAGAAGGCAACAGAAAAGGTTTATTCTGAAATTGGTCGTTTTAAAAAAAAATTTAAAAATAAAAAAAAACCCTTAGTCTTGGTAACAGGATGCGTTGCTCAAGCTGAAAACGATGTTATGTTAAAAAGAGAACCATATATTGACGCAGTAGTAGGTCCTCAGTCTTATCAAAATTTGCATAAAATTTTTTTAAATTTTAATAATAAAAATAAAAAAATTAACTTAACAGATTTTGATGTTATTGAAAAATTTGATAAATTAAATAAAATTAAAAATTTAGATTCTAAAGTTTCTGCATTTATAACTATACAGGAGGGTTGTGATAAATTTTGTAATTTTTGTGTTGTCCCCTATACTAGAGGATCCGAACATTCAAGATCACCAAAAGATATAATTAAAGAAGCTAAAGAGTTAGTTTCAAATGGTGTTAAAGAAATAACATTGTTGGGGCAAAACGTGAATGCTTATAGTTATAAAGAAAGCCATGAACGATTTAGGTTATCAGAATTAATAATGCAGCTCGAGGAGTTAAAAGGTTTAAAAAGAATTAGATTTACTACTTCGCATCCTAAAGATATGACCAGGGACTTAATAGACTGCTACAAGTACTCAACAAAATTAATGCCATTTCTGCATTTACCCGTGCAAAGTGGCTCAAATAAAATTTTAAAAAAAATGAACCGTAAACATTCAAGAGAAGAATATTTGGAAATAATCCAAAATTTAATATCAACAAATCCCAATATGAGATTTTCAAGTGATTTTATAGTTGGGTATCCCGGAGAAAATGAAAAAGATTTTAAAGAAACAATCTCATTAATAAATGAAGTTAATTTTATAAACTCTTATTCATTCATATTTAGCCCTAGGCCAGGAACACCAGCAGCAAACGAAGAAATTCCAGACAAAAAAATACAGAATAAGAGATTAATTATTCTTCAAAACTTACTTAAAAATATACAAGAAAACAAAAATAAAAATGAAATTGGTAAAATAAAACCAGTTTTGGTAGAAAATAAAATGAAAAATCAAACTAAGTATTTTGGTAGGACTCAAGATTTTACACCAGTAATACTTCTAGGAGTAAATGAATTAGACATAGGTAAAATAATATATGCTAAAATGGAAAGATATAATAGAAACTCGTTATTTGGATTAAAAAAAACAAAAATGAAAAAAGAAGTCGCTGCATAATGCTAGAGGCAAAGAATCTAAATAAAGAAATTTTAATAAAGAAAATTGATAATGAAACTGCAAATATTAAAATTTTTAATAATAATATTTTAATGTCAATAGTTGGAGAATTTAACAAAAACTTACTAGAAATTGAGAAGCTTACGAAGACCAAACTTTTTTTTAGGGGCAACTCAATAACGGTTAAAGGCAATAAAACATCAATCTCAAAGGTTTCAAATTCCTTGATGTTCTTGGTTAATAAATTTCTTGTTACTAACTCTATAGAAAACAATGATATAGTTTATTCAATAAAAAGTGATAGTGCTTCTGATATGAATAAAAATAAAAGCAATATTAGATCAATAGATCAAATAATTAAAACACCCAGAAGATCGGTGATACCAAGATCTAAAAGACAATCCGACTATTTAAAAGCATTACTCAGTGAAGATATAGTTATTTCATTAGGTCCCGCAGGAACAGGAAAAAGTTATTTAGCCGTTTCTGTTGCGGTCAATATGTTGATGGAAAAAAAAATAGAGAAATTAATATTATCACGTCCTGCCGTCGAGGCCGGTGAAAGATTGGGTTTTCTACCCGGAGACATGAAAGAAAAAGTAGATCCTTATCTTAGACCATTATATGACGCCTTATACGATTTATATGGATATGAAAAAATTCAAAGAAAAATCGAAACTGGGGAAATTGAAATAGCACCTTTAGCTTTTATGAGAGGCAGAACTTTAAAAAATTCTTTTGCAATTCTTGATGAAGCACAAAACGCTTCACTCACACAGATTAAAATGTTTTTAACTAGAATTGGTGAAAACTCTAAATTAGTAGTGAATGGAGATCCCTCTCAAGTAGATTTAATAAATCAGAAACAGTCTGGTTTAATTCAATCAAAAGAAATTTTAAAAAATATAAAAGAGATTAAGTGTATAGAATTTAATCATGAAGATGTTGTGAGGCATCCGCTTGTATCTAAAATAATTCAAGCCTATCAACTAAAAACTGATGATAAAAGTTGATGTTCTTCTTAAAGATAAAAATTGGAAAAAATATATATCCAATCCAAAAAAATATTTAGAAAGCAAAGTAAAACTAATTAATGGTTCATTAAGATTTATCAAAAATAAAAAAATATCTTTTTCTATTCTTTTAGGGGGACACGAAGAAATAAAAAAATTAAATAAAAAATATAGAAAAAAAAATAAATCAACTGATGTTCTCTCATTTCCCTTTTATGAAATAAAAAACTTAAAAAAAATAAAAAATAAAAATATTTATTTGGGGGATGTGATTTTAAATTTTTATAAAATTGATAAAAAAAACTTTAAAAGAAATTTTAATAAATTATGGATACATGGTTTTCTCCATCTTCTTGGATACAGACATCGTAAGAATAAAGACTATTATAAAATGCATAGAATAGAGAATTTAATGTTAAAAAAAATTGAAAAATAATGCTAAATTTTTTTAATAAAAGATTTTTTATTATATTTTTATTTCCTTTAATTTTAGGTGGTATAGCAACATTAAGCTTTGAACCATTTAATCTTTTTTATGTAAATTTTTTATCCCTCTCATTATTATTTTTTTTAATTATTTATGTTAAAAAAAAATCAAAAAGTATTTATAGAAAAAAACCTTATTTGAAAAATTTTTTTATATTGGGAACATCTTACGGGTTTGGTTTCTTTTTCTTTGGTATTTACTGGATTGCCTATTCCTTAACTTTTGATGAGACTTTTAAAATATTAATACCTCTGAGTTTAATAATGATTCCATTATTTTTATCTTTGTTTTTTTCAGTTCCTATTTTATTAATAGGAAATTTTTGTGATAGAAATATATCTTCAATTATTTTAATAAGTATAGTTTTTTCTATATCTGACTTTTTAAGAAGTAATATTTTGACTGGTTTCCCATGGAATCTTTGGAGTTATAGTTTTTCTTGGTCTTTAGAGAGTTTGCAAATACTTTCGGTTATAGGTATTTTTTCATTAAATCTGTTAATAGTTACTATTTTTTTTCTACCTGTAATTATTTTTTTTAAAACAAAATTAAAATATTTATTTTTGAGTTTTTTTATAATATTAGTATTTTCAAATTATTTTTATGGGTCTTATAAAATCAATTCAGACTCAAATATAAATTATACAGAAAATGTGAATTTCAAAATTGTTTCTGCCGGGGCAGATTTATCTAATTTTAAAGATTATAGAGAACTAGTTTTAAAATTAATAAAGTATAGTGAACCAAATCAGGAAAGAAAAACTATTTTTGTTTGGCCAGAAGGTGTTTTTATAAATGAGAATTTCTATCTCAAAGATGATATCAAAGATTTATTTGCAAATAACTTCTCAAAAAATCATTTAATTATATTTGGTGCTAATACTGCAAAAAAAAATTCTTCAGGTGTTAAATATTATAATAGCATGATAATTGTAGATAGAAATCTCAATATACTCTCACAGTATGATAAAAAGAAATTGGTACCTTTTGGTGAGTTTTTACCATTTGAAAATTTTCTTAATTCAATTGGTTTAAAGAAAATAACGCCTGGCTATTCTTCTTTTACAAAAGGGGAAGGAAATTCTATAATGAATTTTCAATTTGACTCAAAAAATCTTAATATTTTACCTTTAATTTGCTATGAGATTATTTTTCCAAATCTAGTAAATATAAAGGATAAATTTAGTTTTATAATAAATATATCAGAAGACGCATGGTTTGGAGACAGTATTGGTCCTCACCAACATTTTGTAAAAGCTGTTTTTAGATCAATAGAATCTCAAACCTATATCATAAGATCAGCGAATAAAGGAATCAGTGCATTTATAGCTCCAAATGGAAAAATTTTAAAAAGTTTACAACCTGACGAAATTGGAAACATTGAATTAGATATATCAATTATCCAAAAAAACAAAAAACAGGATAAAAAAGATTTGATATTTTTGTTGCTTTTAATTACATATATCTTCACATTTTTTATATTACGTAAATTTAAAATTTAATGAAATCTGAGAATTATTTTTTTACTAGTGAATCTGTTTCAGAAGGTCATCCAGATAAAGTTTGTGATCGTATTTCTGATATGGTTGTTGACACATACCTTTCTAAGGACTCTTCATCAAGAGTTGCATGTGAGACCCTAACAACAACAAATAAAGTTGTTCTTGCAGGAGAAACCAGGGGACCGGAAATTAAAAAAGAAGATTTAATAGAAAAAGTTAGAAGTTGTATTAAAGATATTGGTTATGAACAAAAAGGTTTTCATTGGAAGAATTGTAATATTGATGTTCATCTTCATTCACAATCATCAGACATAGCTATGGGAGTTGATTCTAAGGATAATAAGGATGAAGGTGCAGGTGATCAGGGAATAATGTTCGGATACGCATGTAATGAAACAGAGGTATTAATGCCTGCTCCAATTTATTATTCACATAAAATTTTAGAACTTATGGCCTTAGACAGAAAGAAGGGTGTAGCTGATAAATTAGAACCAGATTCTAAAAGTCAAATTACAATGAAATATGAAAATGGCAAACCAACAAAGGTTACATCAGTTGTAATTTCTACACAGCACTCCCCTGAAGTTGATCAATCTCAGGTTAAAGAAATTGTGCGACCATATTTAGAAAAATCTATTCCAAAAAATTTACTTTCAGGATTAAAAGAGGAGGAATTTTATGTTAATCCCACTGGACAATTTATAATTGGTGGTCCTGATGGTGACACGGGTCTTACAGGTCGAAAAATTATTGTAGATACTTACGGGGGAGCCGCTCCCCATGGAGGAGGAGCTTTTTCGGGAAAAGATCCAAGTAAGGTAGATAGGTCCGCAGCTTATGCTGCAAGATATGTGGCAAAAAATGTTGTAGCTTCTAAAATTGCAGATAAGTGCTTAATTCAGTTATCTTATGCAATAGGGGTTTCAAAACCCTTGTCGATTTATGTAAATCTTTTTGATGGGGATCAAGAAAAATCAAAACATGTAGAAAAATTAATTAAAGATAATTTTGATTTAAGTCCGAGAGGGATAAGAGAAATGTTATCTTTAAACAGGCCAATTTATGAGTGTACGTCCGCATATGGTCATTTTGGCAGAAAACCAGATCCCAAAGGTTATTTTTCTTGGGAAAAAACTGATAAAATAGGTATTTTTAAAAAGTAATTCTTGAAAAAGTTAGAAATATAAACTAAAAAAAGGCTAAGTTACCTGGAAGTGCGAAATGGGCTTTTGCCCATTTTTTTTTAGGCGAAAGGAAAAAGAATGTTAAATAGAGGATTAGACAAACAAGAACTTTTAAGGATTGTTGACTCAGTAGCAAATGAAAAATCTATAGATAAGGAACTTATACTTACTTCTATGGAGGTGGCTATACAAAGAGCGGCACATAGTAAATTTGGTTTCGAAAATGCAATTGAAGCTACCATAAATAGAGAAAATGGAAGCATCAAGATTCATAAAGTTCTTGAAATTGTTGAGAAAGTTGAAGATCCAGTAAAAGAGATTACTTTAAAAGATGCTTTAAATGTTGATAAAAAAAATAAAAACTTAAAGGTAGGAGATAAAATTTATGAAGAACTACCGCAAATTGATTTTGGTAGAATAGCAGCACAAAGTGCCAAACAAGTTATTTCTCAAAAAGTTAGAGAGGCAGAAAAAAATAGACAATATGAAGATTTTAAAGATAAACAAGGCCAGATTGTTAGCGGTATTATAAAAAGAACTGAATATGGCAATGTAATAGTTGATTTAGGAAGAGCGGAAGGTATTATTCGAAAAGAAGAGTTAATCCAAAGAGAAATTTTAAAAAATGGAGACAGAGTAAAAGCTTACTGCAATGAGGTCAGACAAGATATAAAAGGCCACCAAATATTTCTATCACGGGCACATCCACAATTTTTAGCAAGATTATTTTTTCAAGAGGTTCCAGAAATTTATGAAGGAGTTATAGAAATTAAGTCTGTTGCAAGAGATCCTGGAAGTAGAGCAAAAATATGTGTTAATTCTAAAGACTCTTCACTTGACCCTGTTGGGGCATGCGTAGGAATGAGAGGAAGTAGAGTTCAAACAGTTGTAAATGAGTTACAAGGTGAAAAAATAGACATTATCAAATGGACAGAAGATTTACCAACTCTTGTAGCAGAGTCACTTTCGCCAGCAGAAATACAAAAAGTTTTAATTGATGAACAAGATAAAAGGATTGAAGTAATTTTATCAGAGGAAAATTTAAGTAAAGCTATAGGTAGACGAGGTCAAAATGTAAGATTAGCTTCAAAACTAATTAATTACGAAATAGATATATTGACTGACAAAGAGGACTCGGAGAGAAGACAAACAGAATTTAAAGAAAGAACTGAAATTTTTATAAAAGGTTTAGAAGTAGACGAAACTTTAGGTCAACTTTTAGTTTCTGAAAATTTTCAAAATATTGAAGAGATAGCTAACTCAAAAGTGGAAGATATTTCAAAAATAGAGGGCATAGAAGACTCAACAGCTAAAGAACTTATAGAAAGAGGTAAAGAGTATCTAGAAAAAGAAAAAGCAGAAATATCATCAAAATTAAAAGAATTAGGCGTGGAAGAATCTCTTATAAAATTGGAAGGAATGACACAGGGTATGCTTGTTGTTTTAGGAGAAAAAAATATAAAAAAATTAAAAGATTTTGCTGACCTCTCATCCGACGAACTTATTGGTGGAATGGATGAAATAAAAGGAAAGCGAGTAAAAATAAATGGTTATTTAGAGGACTTCAATTTATCAAGAGAAGAGGCTGATAACTTAATTATGAACTCAAGAAAGATTGTATTTGCCGATTAATTTATGGAAAAAAATAAAAATAAAAAAAAGACGCTAACTATATCAGGTACGTTCAATAAAAAAATTAGTCCAAGTGCCTATGTTAAAACAACAAAAAAATCTTATCTTGTAGAAAAAAAGAAAGGTCCTAAAATTCCTTTTAAACCAAAGCCTTGGCCTAATCAATCTAAAGTTCCAGATAAGTTAAATAATAGAAAGTTTAATAGAAAGTTCGTAGAACAGCAGGCGACAAAAAGATTCATACATTCTGAAAAGAAAGAAACTGATAAATCTAAAGAAAGAACTCCTATAAAAAATAAGGATTATCAGGGAAAAAGACAATCAAAATTGACAATTTCTAGAGCTATGAATGTGGAAGAATTTGAAATTAAACAAAGAAGCTTGGCATCAGTCAAAAGGGCTAGATTGAAGGAAAAGAAGAATATTTCAGATGATGCAAAAAAAGAATTTAAGAAAGTGATCAGAGAGGTAAAAATCCCAAAACAAATTACTATACAGGAATTGTCTAACAGAATGGCCGAGCAATCTGCAAATATTATCAAATTTTTATTAAATATGGGAGTGAAGGCTACGATAAATCACACAATTGATAAAGATACATCCGAGTACATCGTAAAAGAGTTTGGTCACACACCTATCTTAGAAGAAGCACCAACTACAATTTTGAAAAAAACATCAACAAAAAATACAGTTAATTTAGAATCCAGACCTCCCATAGTTACTATAATGGGTCACGTCGATCATGGAAAAACTTCATTACTAGATGCTTTAAGAAGTTCAAATGTGGTTTCCGGAGAACATGGTGGAATTACACAGCATATAGGAGCATACCAAGTAAGAGCAAAAGGTGAAAAAGTTATAACTTTTATTGACACCCCTGGACATGCCGCTTTCACAGAAATGAGAGCTCGAGGATCCAAGGTTACTGACATTGTAATTTTAGTTATTGCAGCAAACGACGGTGTTAAACCTCAAACAGTTGAGGCTATACAGCATGCAAAAGCAGCAAAAGTTCCTATTATAGTAGCAATAAATAAATGTGATTTACCCGGTTCAAATATAGGAAAAATAAAAAATGATTTAATGCGTTATGAATTAGTCTCAGAAGATCTAAGTGGTGATACTTTATTTGTTGAAGTATCAGCAACAAAAAAAACTAATCTTGATAAGTTAAAAGAAACTGTAATTCTACAATCAGAAATTTTAGAATTAAAAGCAGCAAAACAAGGAAATGCAAAAGGAGTAGTGCTGGAGTCTAAAATTGACAAAGGCAAAGGTCCTGTCTCAACAATTTTAATCACCGATGGTGAGCTTAAAAAAGGAGATTACTTCGTCTGCGGAAAAACACTTGGTAAAATTAGGGCTATGTTAAATTTTGAAGGAGAAAGCCTAAATAAAGCCTATCCTTCAATGCCAGTAGAGATACTTGGTATGGACGAAGCTTCAAATGCAGGAGATGAATTTCAGGTTGTTGATAATGAGGATGAAGCTAAAAAAATTAATAATTTTTGGAAAACAAACAATACTAGTAATGCCAATTTAATCTCACAGGATAAAACAAAACTTTTTGACAAAGAAAATACTAAAACAGAACTGAATATAATTTTAAAATCAGACGTACAAGGTTCAAATGAAGCTTTAACAAATGCTATAAAAAAAATTGATCACTCAGAGGTAAGACCAAAAATTATTCTTTCAGATATTGGAATGATCAATGAAACGGATATATCTCTTGCAAAAGCATCAAATGCAACCGTTATTGGCTTTAATGTAAAACCAAATCGAGAAGCGAAAAAATCAGCTGAAGAACAAAAAGTTAAAGTTGAATTTTTTAATATAATTTATAAAGCAATTGAATTTGTGGAAAAACTTCTATCAGGCCTTCTTGAGCCCGAAAAAAAAGAGAAAATAGAAGGTACTGCAGAAATTTTAAAAATTTTTAAACTTTCTAAATCTGGAAAAGTAGCAGGTTCAAAAGTGACAGAGGGAGAAATTAGAAATAACGCTAAAGCAAGAATTATAAGAGACGGAAAGGTTATTTATGATGGAGAAATAGCTAGTATATTCAGAGAAAAAAATGCAGCAAAAGAAGTAAAAAGTGGACTTGAGTGCGGTATTACTTTTAAAAACTTTTTAGATTTTAAGGAAAAAGACATGATAGAGTCCTATAAAGTTGATATGATCCAGAGGCAGATAAATGATTAAGAATTCCGAAGGAAGCAGTATAAATCATAGACATTTAAGAGTTGGTGAATTAGTAAAGCAAAATTTGGGTCAGATTTTCTTGAGAAATGAAGCCAAGATACCATCATTGAACACTAAACTAGTAACGGTTACAGAAGTCAGAATGAGCAATGATTTAAAATCTGCAAGGGCATATGTAATTCCTTTAGGGGGAAAAGAGACTAAAAAGACAGTAAATACCTTGACCGAATTTTCTTATCTTGTTAGAAAAGCCCTGTCAAAAAAACTTGATATTAAATTTCTTCCAAAATTGTATTTTGTCGAGGACAAATCTTTTGATTACGCTGAAAGGATCGAAGCATTGATTAAGGAGAATAAAAGTAAATGAAGTTAAAAAAAGATGTAGTTAAATCGTTAGCCTTGCATAGTAAAGATGTTGGATCAACAGTTGTTCAAATTGGTCTCTTAAGTCAAAAAATAGATAAACTTTCAGATCATTTTAAAAAATTTAAAAAAGACAAACATTCAACAAGAGGATTAACAAAGTCGGTTAATCAAAGAAAAAGACTTTTGAGCTATCTAAGTAGACATGATCCAAAAGTTTATAACGACCTAATAAAAAAACTTAATTTAAGAAAATAAATGTTTAAAGAATTTAAAGAAGAAATAGATTTTGGTGGAAAAAAGATTGTTTTAGAAACTGGAAAAATTGCGCGCCAAGCAGATGGAGCAATAATTGCAACTTGGGGAGAGACAGTTGTTATTGCAACTGTAGTAGGTGCTAAAAAAGTTAACCCTGAAACAGATTATTTCCCGTTGTCAGTAAATTATCAAGAAAAATATTATGCAGCTGGAAAAATTCCAGGAGGTTATTTTAAAAGAGAAGCAAGACCAACTGAGGCCGAAACTTTAATATCAAGATTAATAGATAGACCTATTAGACCTTTGTTCCCTGAAAATTTTAGAAATGAAGTACAAGTTTTACCTACAGTGCTTTCTTATGATAGTGAAAATGAGGCAGATGTATTATCAATAATTGCATCCTCTGCAGCATTATCAATCTCAGGGTTGCCTTTTAAGGGTCCGGTAGGTGCATCAAGAGTAGGCTTTATAAATGGAAAGTTTGTTTTAAACCCAACTAAAAAAGAAATGGAAAATTCAAATTTAGATCTAGTTGTAGCTGGAACAAAGGACGCCGTCTTGATGGTAGAGTCACAGGCATCAGGCTTAACTGAAAAAGAGATGTTAGAAGCAGTAAAACTTGGACACGAAGGTTTTGCTCCCGTTATTAAAGGAATAGAAAAATTAGCTAAGAAGTGCTCAAAAGAGCCATGGAAGATTGAAAAAAAAGATTTTAGTAAACTTTCAAAAAAAATTGAAAAAGAACTTACTAAAGATTTAGAAAAAGCATTTTCAGAAAAGAATAAAAAGAAAAGATCTGAATTAATTAATTTAGCAGGTGAAAAATGTAAAGATTTATTTAAAGACAATGAAGATATTTTGGAACATGAAATAATGCTTCAATTAAAAAATCTAGAAAAAGATATAGTTAGAACTAAAATTTTAAAAAGTAAAAAAAGAATTGACGGAAGAGGTTTGTCAGATGTTAGACCAATTAAGTGTGAAGTTGGAATTTTGCCAAGAGTACATGGCTCAGCTTTGTTTACTAGGGGAGAAACCCAAGCTTTAGTAACTACAACCCTAGGTACCACTGATGATGAACAACGAATTGAAAACTTAGAAGGTTTGAAAAGAGAGAGATTTATGTTGCATTATAATTTTCCTCCATTTTCTGTGGGAGAAACAGGAAGAATTGGTACAGGGAGACGAGAAATTGGTCATGGAAAGTTAGCATGGAGAGCTTTAAGTTCATCTCTACCTAAAAAAGAAAATTTTCCTTACACATTAAGAATTGTTTCTGACATTACAGAGTCAAATGGATCTTCTTCAATGGCAACAGTTTGTGGATCCTCATTAGCATTGATGGATGCAGCTGTTCCTATTGCAGAACCAGTTGCAGGCATTGCGATGGGATTGATAAAGTAAAAAGAAAAATTTTCTATTTTATCGGATATTTTGGGAGATGAAGATCATCTAGGAGATATGGATTTTAAAGTTGCTGGAACTAAAGATGGAATTACATCTTTACAAATGGATATAAAAATTACTGGAATTACTTTTGAGATCATGGAGCAAGCTCTCACTCAAGCAAAAGAAGGAAGGGTTCATATCTTAAATGAAATGAATAAGACACTTAAATCATCACGAAAAGAGGTGGGAAAACACACGCCTAAAATGGAAACCATAAAAGTTGATAAAAAAGATATAGCAACAGTTATAGGCAAAGGTGGGGCGACTATAAGAGAAATAGTTGAAAAATCTGGAGCAAAAGTTGATGTTAAAGATACAGGTGAAGTCACTGTAGCTGCTGCAAATGAGGAAACTAGAAAAATAGCTGTTCAAATGATTAAAGATCTTGTAGCAAAACCTGAAATGGGAAAAACATATAAGGGTAAGGTTGTTAAAATTATGGAATTTGGTGCCTTCGTAAACTTTTTAGGAAAACAAGATGGTCTTGTTCATATTTCTCAGCTAGCTGCTAAAAGAGTTCAAAAAGTTACTGACGTTGTAAAAGAGGGTGACGAGGTTTCAGTTAAAGTAATTGGGTTTGACAGAGGAAAAGTTAAACTTTCTATAAAAGAAGCTGTTTAAATTTTATATTCAAAATTTTGAGACTCCTCATTTACTTGGAGCTCTTTTGCACCGTTGCGCATGTGAAAATTTCTAGCCATTTCTGTTAGAGGAGATAAAGTAACGAGCCTGTTTAAATGGTTTGATTTCTTTATTTTTTTAAAAACTTCTTTAACTATTAATTTTCCTCCACCCTTTTTTTTGGACCAAACAGTATAAGCAATAGCTATTTTTCCAATATTTTTACTTCTCCAGGATGCACTTTGTAAGTGCGCATCTCGAGTCATTAAGTCAAACTCATTAATTGTTCTTGGAATTTCATTTGCAAATCCAAAGCACATTATGGCACAAATTTCTTTTTTATATTTAACTCCAAAAATTTTACGTCCGTAGCTTGTTCTAAATTTAACATCTAGCTCAGGCCTAATAGGGTCTTCATTAATATCACATGAATCAAGCTCAACTAACTCAGCACCCTTTATCCAGTCAAAAAAGTTTTCAAATTTTTCTTTTACAGTTTTATTAAAATTTTTCATTTAGTTTTTAATTGATGATCTTTTAGACTTTAAAAGTTTTTTTTAATATGCTAAAATTGATATTTAGTCATGCGTAATTTGCAAGTTAAGATATATTTCTTGGATCAGGCATGCCTACTTTATTGTAACCTGCATCGACGTAATGAATTTCTCCTGTGACACCTGCAGCAAGATCGCTTAGTAAATACAAAGCAGATTTTCCTACATCATTTATGTCTATGTTTCTTTTTAAAAAAGAGTGATCCGCGCTCCATTTGTACAAAAATTTAGCATCACCGATAGCAGAGGCAGCTAATGTTTTAATTGGTCCTGCACTAATTGCATTTACTCTTATTCCTTTTTGTCCTAAGTCTCGAGCTATATACTTTACGCTAGACTCTAATGCGGCTTTACAAACTCCCATTACATTATAATTTGGTATAGCCTTTGTAGATTCGTAAGATAGTGTTAACATGCTTCCACCATCTTTCATAATTTTTGATGCTTCTTTTGCAACTTCAGTAAATGAGAAGCAAGAAACCAACATACTTTTTAAGAAATTTTCACGTGAGGTATTTATATATTCGCCAGATAATTCAGATCTATCAGAAAAAGCAATTGCGTGAACTACAAAATCTAAATGACCCCATTTATTTTTAATTTCATCAAATGTTTTCTTAACATCATCTTTATTTTCAACATTACAATCTAATAGAAATTTTGAATTTACAGACTCTGCCAGTGGGGTAACTCTTTTTTTTAAAGCATCACCCAAATAAGTGAAAGCTAATTCAGCACCATTTTCTGAAAGTTTTTTAGCAATACCCCATGCAATGGACCTATCATTGGCTACACCCATTATTAAACCCTTTTTACCTTTAACTAAGCTCATTATTAAACTTTCTCAAAAACCAAAGTTGCATTTGTTCCACCAAAACCAAAACTATTTGACATTACAGAATTTAATGTAACATTTTTTTCAACCTTCGTTACTATTGGAAATTTTTTGGCTTCTTCATCCATCTCATTTACATTAGCAGATGCAGCAATAAAATTATTTTTCATCATGATTAATGAATAAATAGCTTCGTGTACTGAAGCTGCACCAAGTGGATGACCCGAAAGAGATTTTGTTGAGCTAATCTTTGGAATTTTATCCTTAAAAGCATCTTGAATAGCTTTTAATTCTGTTATGTCACCTACTGGTGTTGAGGTTCCATGAGCATTTATATAATCAATTTTATTTCTAGTGGTTTTTAGTGCTATATTCATGCATCTAGTAGCCCCTTCTCCCGAAGGTGCAACCATATCAAAACCATCAGAAGTAGCTCCATATCCTGTCAATTCAGCATAAATTTTTGCTCCTCGTGCCTTTGCGTATTCCATTTCTTCTAAAACCAAAACTCCTGCTCCTCCTGCAATTACAAACCCATCTCTTGTTTTATCATAGGGTCTCGAAGCTTTTTGTGGATTATCATTATATTTTGAAGAAAGCGCTGTCATAGCATCGAACATTGCAGTCATTGCAAAATGTATTTCATCACTTCCACCAGCAAAAATAATTTTTTGTTTTCCAAATTGTATAAGCTCCATAGCGTTACCTATACAGTGGCCACTCGTAGCACAGGCAGAACTTATTGTATAATTTACTCCTTTTATTTTAAAAGGAACAGCTAATGTGGCAGAAGCTGTACTTGCCATAGTTCTAGGGACTATAAATGGACCCATTTTTTTTGGATTTTTTTCTCTTGTCTTGTCAGCCGCTAAAATAACATTTTCAATTGAAGGTCCTCCGGATCCCATGACCATTCCTGTAGATACATTACTTACATCGTTATCTTTTAGTCCTGAATCCTTTATAGCTTCTTTCATAGCTACATAGTTATAAGCTGATCCTTTCCCCATAAATCTGAGAGCTTTCCTATCAACATGGTCTTCGAGTTTTATATTTGGTTTACCATGAACATTACTTTTTAAATTGTACTCCTTATACTCCTCTGCGAAAGAAATACCTGATTTTGTATTCAAAAGTGAGTCACAAACTTCATTTTGATTATTTCCTAAGCAAGAAACTATTCCTATTCCAGTTACAACAACTCTTTTCATTATTTATAAACCCCAACTTTTAAATTTTCTGCAGTGTATATTTGTTTTCCATCAGCTTTTAAAACACCATCAGCAAATCCAACTGTTCCACCTTCTGTTTTTAGAACCTTTTTCATATCAACTTCATAAGTTGCCATTTTGACTTTTTTAAGAACCTCTCCTGTGAATCTAACAGAATTTACGCCTAAAGCACGTCCTTTACCTGGTTCTCCAATCCATCCTAGGTAGAAACCCACTAACTGCCACATAGCATCTAATCCAAGACATCCAGGCATGACAGGGTCTTCTTTAAAATGGCAATCAAAAAACCACATGTTATCTTTTACATCAAGCTCAGCTTTAATAAGACCTTTTTTGAATTTTCCCACTCCAGATTTTATTTCTGTAATTCTATCAAACATTAACATCGGAGGTAGCGGCAAACGTGCATTTCCCTCTCCAAAAAGAGAACCATTTGCACATTCAATTAATTCATCGTAGTTGTAACTGTTTTTTTGTTTCATTTTAAAAGTTAACAATTGCTTGAGTTTTTAGCAAT